>Ga0075028_100000021_pt1 | contig 62189 bp, 57 predicted proteins | sample LitLauG_LLR_2014_FD_71390 | JGI IMG/M metagenome (GOLD analysis project Ga0075028, IMG submission 71390) | Freshwater sediment microbial communities from Pennsylvania, USA - Little Laurel Run_MetaG_LLR_2014 | ecosystem: Environmental > Aquatic > Freshwater > Creek > Sediment | place: USA... | reverse complement strand
CTCCATGCCCAAGCGCACTCTTAGGATCGTGAAACGCGTCCGCAACGTACCCGTTCTTGGAATCTGTGAGTCCTGCAAGGCCCAGTTCTCAGGAAACCCCAGCATGGGCAACGCTCAGTCCGCCATTCAAGAGCAGTTCAACGCGCACAAGTGCAAGCCCGAGAATGCCAGCCAACCCGCTGCCACGATCGCCAAAGCAACCACTCCGGCGGCTGACCGCTGACGCACCTCCTCAGCCCATCAGTTCATCATTCACACCAGCTATTCCGCGGCACCCCCGCGCACGGCTTGGCCATACCAGCCTCCTTCCTGCTCCTTTTTCTTTGGCTTCGGGGCCTTGAAAAGCGTTACCATCGCTTCTCCAAATTTCCCGTTAACCATCCGGGCCTTCCCTTGTACTCAGGCTGTTTCATGAGGTCATCATGCGCTCACTCCTTTTAATCTCCCTGATGTTCTTTTCCGCTACCCTAGTAAACGGACAAGGGCACTCCCAAGCCGTAACTGCCAAAAATAGTGCTTCTCAGTCCCATGCAGACGGCGAGTCTGCGCCCGCCGTACAAATATCCACACGCGAGGGAACCCAAAAAACCAGTACTCAACAGCACGAAACCAGGCAGGAAACGCATCCTTGGCTCACGCACGGCGAGTGGGTAATGTCTATTCTCACCTTCATCTACGTTGGGCTGACTGGAGTGTATGTTTACATTTCGCACAAAACTCTTAAAGAGATTAAGCAGCAAGCGGACCGCGCCATCAAAGAAGCGGAAGCTCGGGATAGACAATTTGCTGATCAACTTAAGGTCTCTCGGGATGCTGCCGATGCTGCCCTGCGGGGCGTCCAGACCGCCATCAACGCTGAACGAGCTTGGATCATCGTGAATGCTGAGGCTACTGGGGAACTTCCAAGAAAAGGGCATCTCTATTTCCGAGCCAGGAATTGGGGACGCACGCCAGCGGAGGTCACCAGATATAGCGTTACTCAAGTCCCGATGAATCGCGATGACGAAGCGTTCCCGCCTGACCCGCAGTACCAACAGACGGAACTGACGTACACCAAGTACGTTATCCCCAAAGAATCCTTCAGGGTCGAGGATTACTCCCTTGGCTTCGAAATGACCGATGATATGTGGGAAACGATGAACAAGAGGAATCAGAGACTCACATTCATTGGTCATGTGGTCTATTTGGACCTGATTAGTCGCAACGAACACGAAACCAGGTTTTGTTATTTCCTCAGCCCACAACCCGGCATTGGCCTGGTGATGACTGGACCCAGAAATTACAACCAACACACTTAGCGACCGTGTCACGGCGGGGTGCGCCGGGTCTCGCGCCTTTCGAGACCCGGGCGCCTTCTAGTTCCCCATGCCAGCGCGCCTGACTTCTGCCACCAATTGCAAGGATCCCAGGCGCTGGTCGGATCGCACGTGCGAAAGACAAAACCCAGATCCGGAAACCGGCTCGGTTGACCGCTCACGGCCCTCAACCCATCAGCTCACTATTCGCACCAGCTATTCCGCGGCACCCCCGCGCAGGCGTTGGCCATACCCGCCTCTTTGGGAATGGGCATCAACTGCACCCCCGTCTGGACCGGGTACACTGGCGCCGGATTCAGCGGAAACGGCAACATGGTACAAAGCCCGAGAGAAGCGCAGCCCAGTTCCTCGGTCAAAGCCACTTCCTGCGCCGTGTCGGGGTTCCACGGTTTTCCGCAAACGCCCGCCACCGACGGACTCTGCAGGTTGGCGGGAGAACTGGTTACCCGTCCCCCCAAATTGATATTCCCCTGGAAGCAGTTGTTGTTCGGGTAAGCCAGCGTTGCGTTAGCCAGGTCGCCGTTCGTTTCGTTGCCAAGAAAGCCATTCCCCTGGAACACATTCCCCTTCACCCAGTTGCCGAACGACGGGAAATAACAAGGGATCGGAAGCAGCGGCGCATACAGTGCGTCGTAAGGCACAGGAGGCGTGTAGTTCAACTCCCCACCCTGGCAGTACATCGGCCCCACGGTATTGGGCGAATAATCCGGATAGTCGTTCAACAGCACTCCCCAGCTGCCGTTGTTTGTCACCAGGTTGTACTGCACGGTGTTGTTGCGACCCCCGGTGAGATCAATCCCCGTCCCCACCGCCACGGTCGCCGCCAACCCCGCTGCCGGCGTGTTCGGGTTGTTGTTGTCGTGCACGTAATTGAATTGAATGAGTGTGCAGGACTTGCCCGGCGCGTTCGGGCATGCTCCATCTTGCGGAGACGGAGGGTCGTCGTTGGCCAACGCACTGGAGACAATACCCGACTGGTTGTGGTCCCACTCCGAGAATTCCAGCACCAAGTGGCCTCCTGCGTTCGAACCCGAGAAACCCTGCGGGCTGTTCTGCGCGTGGACAAAGCGCAGATCCGCATTGCAATCCGGGCACGCCCCCACGTAAAAGGCTGAGTCCCCCATATTGCTGGCGTAGGAGTGCTGAATCACACCCGGCCCCTTGGCGTTGCTGACGAAGATCCCGTACTGGGCTGTGTTCGGTGTGCCCGCCTGGAAAAAGGTCGAACTGGCTGTCAGGTATGCGCCGGAGTAGGGCCCCATCCCGATCTGACCGCTGCCGTCGCCACCGTTCCACCAGATCTGGTTGCCGTTGCTGCCGGAAGGATCGGCTAAGAAATTGCAGGCCGTTAGGTTCTCAACCGAGACACCGTCAACTTGAAAGATTTCGATCCCGTTGCGCCCGCCCCCGCCGACACCGAAGTCTTGCGCTGCCGGATCGGGGCTGCACGTGCCGTAACCCGCATTCGTTCCGTCCACAACCACGCCGTTCCGGTTCAGGCCCCGCAAATGGAGACCCGGCGTGGTGATCAGCACGCCCGCCTGATCGGACCCCTTTTCGTGGTACGTGCCCGGTGCAATCAGAATCCAGTCTCCCGGCAAAGCCGCATTGACGGCCGCCTGAATGGACGAAAACTGTCCTGCCTTCCCGTGGTAAGTCCCAACCTGCAGGACGCTGGGAGTGTGCGCCAGCAACGCCGCGGACTGACCCGCGCTTTTCTGTGCCAGCACACTGCTCGGTGCCATCACTAGAGCGCACCCCGTCAACAGGGCGAACCCAAGTCTCATCATGCGCGAACACGCCTGTTCGATAGCCTTCATGGCTGAACTCCATTCTTGATCTAGATGTTGAGACGAACGACGGCTCGAGGTTGCCGCTGTCGAAATGCCACCTTTGGGGGGAGCGGAACCGGCCCACATCAGCCAGTCGCCGGGAGGCAAAGTGGAAGCATCGTACTCCGGCACGATGGTCGAGTCAAGCCGCCGCTAGCCTGAATGGCCCGCCCCTCTTGGCCTTGACGCGGTCTTCTTGGGAGACTCATCGACAGGGGCATATATGCCTGCCCTGCGAAATTGGGGATTCCGGTGAAGCCTGGCCCCTGCCTTTATATACCTTGACACGTATATGCTTTGCTGAGTATACACAGAGCGTGGAATCTGTCTTCGAAATCATTGCCGAGCCGAACCGCCGCGCGATCCTGAGCCTCCTGGTCTCGTCACAACAGTCGGTGGGAGAGATCGAGCGTCAGCTTCGTATGCCGCAGCCGACCGTGTCCAAGCACCTGCGCGTGCTGCGTGAGGCCGGTTTCGTGGAGTCCACGGTGGACGCACAGCGCCGTCTCTACCGGCTGAACCCTGAACCACTTCAGGAGCTGGATGCCTGGCTGGCCCAGTTCCGCCGCTTCTGGTCCGCTCATGTAGATGCTCTCGAACGCCACCTCGACCGCATGCATCAGCCCGCACCAACGAAAAGGAAGGCAAGGGAGAAGACGTCGCGGCCCAAACCGCGAACGTGACAAAGGAAAAACGAAATGAAAATCAAAGTTACCAGCGTATACGTGGACGACCAGGACAGGCCCTGCGCTTCTATACGGAGGTACTGGGCTTTGCCAAGAAGACCGATTTCAGTCAGGGCCCATATCGCTGGCTGACCGTGGCCTCGCCCGAGGAGCCGGACGGCACTGAGCTGCAGCTGGCGCTGAACAACAACCCCGCGGCCAAAGCGTATCAGCAGGCGATTTTTCAACAGGGCCAGCCCGCGATCATGTTCTACACCGACGATGTCAAGGGCGACTACGAGCGGATCAAGGCCCGCGGCGCCGTGTTCACAATGCCGCCCACCGACGTGACCGGCTCGACCATTGCGATGCTGAAGGACACCTGCGGCAACCTCATTCAGCTCACCCAACTGGCGCGCTATTCACGCTAAGGAGAAGAAGATGCTCGATCGCGCGCAGTACACACCGGGTCCGGCCAGCGGGGCGCAGATACGAAAGGAGGGAGAGAAGTGGACGCTCATTCTCGTCCGTGAACTGCGCCATTCGCCGGCGAAAGTCTGGGAGGCGATAACCGACCCGGCGCATCTGCGCGAGTGGGCGCCCTTCGACGCTGATGGGAACCTGGGTACGGCTGGAACCACGGTGAAGCTCACCACGGTGGCAGCGCCCACGCTGCGCGTTACCGAAACAACCGTGACGCGCGCCAACGAACCCGAGGTGCTTGAGTACAAGTGGGGTGACTTCGATATGCGGTGGGAGCTCGAAGCCTCAGGTGGCGGCACGCGCCTGACGCTGTGGACCAACATCGGTCACCGCTTCATCGCCATGGGCGCTGCCGGGTGGCACATTTGCTTCGATGTTCTCGATCGCCTGCTCAGCGAAACTCCTATCGGACGCATCGTCGGCCCCGAAGCCATGAAGTTCGCCTGGCAGCGGCTGCACGCCGAGTACGCCCAGCAGTTCGGCATCGAAACGCCCAACTGGCCGCCTCAGGCGGCGCAAAAGTCATGAATCGAGGAGTCGCAAAACCATGCACCGACCATTGAAGAGCAACAAAAAGGAGTTGTCACGAGAACAACGGGAACAACTACTCACAGCATTGCAAGTCCGTTTTGAGAAAAACATGAACCGCCACAAAGGCCTCGAATGGGCTCAAGCACAAGCAAAGTTGGAAGCGAGCGCTGAAAAACTGTGGCCACTCAGTGAAATGGAACGAACTGGCGGTGAACCGGACGTTGTTGGTCATGACAAAAAGACGGGCGAATACATTTTCTATGATTGTTCAGCGGAGAGTCCTAACGGCCGCAGAAGTCTTTGCTACGACCGTGAAGCGCTGGAGAAAGATAACGCTCTTGATATGGCAGCTGCCATGGGCGTTGAGCTTCTAACGGAAGAACAATATCGAGAGTTGCAGACACTTGGAAATTTAGATACGAAAACGTCGAGCTGGGTGCAAACGCCTTCCGAGATCAGAAAACTCGGCGGTGCCCTCTTTTGTGATCGCCGCTTCGACACTGTTTTCGTCTATCACAACGGTGCGGAATCTTACTATGCCGCCAGGGGGTTCCGAGGCTGGCTAAGGGTCTAGCGAGAACAACCTCATGTCTTACCCGTGGGCGGCCGCCGATCAACGGAGGACAAATCAACCATGAATGAAGCCACCAAACGTACGATTGTTCGCTCGATTCACCTCGTCCTTAGCATTCCGATACTCGGCTATATCTATAGTCCGTTTGAAAAACTTCCCGGCTACGCCCCCGCAACTCGGTTTGTCTTCCTTCCTCTAATGGTCGTTTCGGGATTCTGGATGTGGAAACGCCATGTCCTTCGACGACTTATTTCGAAGAGATCGGCCTAACAAGTGGGAGAGGCGAAACTGGGGAACGTCTCGTCTGTCCCAGTATTCCTCCGGTTTTGGCTTGAGTGGGGAAGTTCGACGGTCACTTCACTTCGCGCCATTGGCGAGTGAGATTGGTTCGTTTTCGACGAACACTGCCAACGGGCGACGGCGGACCTTCCACAACCAATAGAACATCGCGGCAAACACGAGCAGGATCGGTAGCGCGCGCATCGGCGCTGTCGTGAATGGCTCTGGAAGAATTTTCGCCACGCGCGCACGGATCGAGAAGAAGGATCCGGCCGCGATGAACAGCGCGAAGCACATCCTCCAAAGATGGCGCGCCAGGCGCGGCCCACCGCGAGCCATGCCGAACCGCATAATGCGCACATCGCCAATCGCCGCCAGCATCATGACGGTGGCGATAAAGAACAACATCGGGAACGGGACGCCATTGAGGGAACCCCGAGAGCTGTTGAATGCCTTCACGCCGCCCATGATATCGACGATCGCGAGTACGACGGCGACCGTCAGCGCGGCGACATTGATATATCGGGTCCATAGCGACACGGGGCGGACGGTCGTCAGCGCCGTGACGACAAAGTAGACCGTCATCAAGCCCCCGAACACATTCGAGTCGGTGGGACCACTTTTGCGAAACCCAAGGATCGCTGCGCTGATGCCCAAGGCGAGCATGGCACAGACGAACAGCAGCCCGCTGCGGCGGTGGATGGTCCCGCCCTTTCTCGCCAACAGAGCTGTGGCACCGAGAACAATCGCCAGCCCTCCTGCAGCAATGTGGATGGGCAAAAGCATATGGATGATACGGCCAGCCTCGAGGGAATGTTCCCGTCTCCACCAGAGAATGCGAGCAAATCGTATTCTTGCAGGCCGGGAGATGTGGCGACAAACGGGATGTTCACCAGTTATTCTTGCGGGGCGAAGAAACCGGGGTACGTCCCGTCTGTCCCCACACTTCCGCAACTCGGTTTGTCTTCCTTCCTGCAATGGTCCTTTCGGGATTGTGGATGTGGAAAGGCCATGTCCTTCGACGACTTATTTCGAAAAGATCTGCCCAACAAGATGCTGCAGAGAACCCCTAGCCAGCGAGCGCCTGACCGCGCACCGCCGCGGTTTAGGTCGCAGGGGAAACCTGGGTGAAACCTGGCTGTGACAGCGATTTCGGGGGTACCCCCCTCCCCCCTCGTTTTCAATCAAAATATTGAATACAAAGGAGTTACGCGAACCGCTCCCCGTAAAATATTGCGAATACAGGGGGTTTAAAGTGTTTGTTTTCTGGATTTTGGACAATTACAAGTTAAGTGATCGCGGACCAGTAAGTTGCGGGCAAAATCCTGGAAACATCCGACTTAGCTGCTGCGTGTGGGGTTGGATCCCCGGAGGTTGTTCCACGACGAGAACGGCCCGGGTGAACCGAATCAATCAGTTGTCAAAGAGCGATACGGCTGCTCGACGAGTGTGCGGGAGGGTGGTGGGAATTGTCAGTGATGGCGGTCAGGGTGGGGAGATTTCGTTTCGTCTTTGGAATGGGGGAGTGACGAATATTGGGTGGGCACTTATCTTTTCGAACTTCGGTGCACTAGACAACGAACCTGTTCACCGACTACGACGGGAAGCTGAGGGTCGAGGTGGAACTCACTGTCGCTTACTCCCAGATTCGCGAACACCGCGGACATGACGACCCACCGAACGCATAATGCGTGACAGAGTTCGCTCTTCGTTTATCCTGCACTCCCATACACGCAGAACGCTCCATCCGTCCTTTCGCAACTTCTGACTGACGCGTTGGTCGCGTCTCCGATTCGAGACAACCTTGCGTCTCCAGAAGTCTGTGTTACTCTTCGACGGGCGGTCGCAGCGTGGACAACCGTGCCAGAAACACCCATCGACAAACAGCGCGACCCGCGACTTCGGCCACGCAAAATCCGGCTTCCCTGCAACCGGCCATTGCTTTCTGTAGCCACGTATTCCACAGATTCGGAGGAGTTTCTCCATCTCGCGTTCAGTCGTCCCGCCGGACGTGCGGACGGCGGCCATGATTTTCGACCGAACTTCTTTAGTTACCCTATCCATGGCAGCACGATTAGCGAGTGGCGTACGACTTCAAGTCTTCCGCCTGGATGGATTCCGCAGGGACGAGTTGATAGTGCCGTTCCTCGGCGATTTTAACCTTGTCGCCCCGCATGGCGAGCTCGAACAGAGCGATTACGTCATCCGCCATGAACTGTGCGGACACTGGCCGACATGTCAGTCTTGGAAACTTCTGGCGGCAACAGGCGACATCCTGTGCAGTCTGAATCGTCGCGAGTTTGTCGGTCCCGCCCTTCGCTTGAACCGGGACAACAAACTGCTGGCCGTTCCTATCGACGCCGACGTAGACCTCGTCAATCTCAATCTGGCCCATATTCGGAACCGTCGTCCGAAGGTGGCTCTGGAGCGAGTACGTCGTGATACCGAGGAAGATGTCTATCAATCGGTTGTAACGGACCTTCGCGAGAAGCGCCTGCTCATCGCTGAGTGCATTGGCCGTGATGATTTCAGGCGTTGCGTCGGGAATCTTGATGGCCAGAAGTTCGGAGTTCGGAACGATACGACTGACCTTCGAGAGTTTGAACCGGTAACGAGAACGACCTGCGGGCTCGATAATCCACTCTTTGCCTGACGGTGCCGTCTTGAGAATGTCTTGGGGAAGCGTGGCCCGGTAGCGAAATGAATAAATCACGTCGCCGAGGTTGTCCGGGAGTTTGATGCCGAGCTTCTTTGCATTGCTGCGGAGTTCGTCGCGCTCGAACTCGAACTCAGTCTGCCCGGTTCTGTAGTGGTCGTGGAAAATCCGGCTGATAAGAGCTTCGTAGCGGTTCGGTTTCGCCTCAGGCATAAGCGAGTTCGGTCGTTCGCTTTCTGGGCGGAACGACGGTTGATGGCACACCGTACCGCTCCGCCGCCTCCGACATGCTCAAGGACAGCAGTACGGGGTCGCCGAGTTTCGGTGCTGACTTGGACACTGTGGGTCTCATAGCTTTTGGCAGCGCGGCAATGACCTGACGTGCGACGGCTCGGGCGAGGAGTGGTGGGACTGAATTGCCAATCTGGCGAAATCCGTGCCACTTAGTGACATGGAATCTGAACCAATCTGGGTATGAATGCAGTCGGGCAGCCTCACGAACGGTAATGCATCTCGGTGTGTGTGGGTGAATCGGTCGAGGTGACGTGAACGCACCACGGTCACTCGCTGTTCCGGCACGGAGCGTATTGCAGTATCCGTCGGGGTCGAGCTTGAGGAATCGGCTTACTCCCTCGACGCAACCGTGTCGCGTCTCAGTGAATCGCTTCTGGGACTCAGGCGTATGAATCGTTCGCAGGCTCGAAGTCAATCTCACAGTTCGCTTCCCGTTGACGAGGCTCAGACTCTTAGCGTATTCACTCGGGTGACCGAACTTCGCATCGACCCAATCCCGCTCTTGAAGTTCGTCATATTCTTCGACCTCGGGCAGGTCGCCGATGGCATTCCAGACCGTCGGAGTCAGCGGCAAGTTCCTGATGTCGCGAATTGCTCTGTCATGTTGGTGTGTTGGCTCGGGGTAAGACGGTAGGGGCGACCCGCGACGAGCACCGACTATGAACAATCGCTCCCTGTCTTGCGGCACGCCATACCAAAGCGCATTCAAGACTCTATAAGGCTCGACGATGGAGTATCCGAGTTGCTTGAACTCATCAATCAACTCGTGTAGGAACCTCTTGTGATTCCCGATGGTCAAACCTTTGACGTTCTCGAAGACAAAATATCTGGGCTGGAGTTCCTTAACCAATCTGACGTAATGGGAGACAAGTTGATTGCGTGGGTCGTCCAGTGCCCGATACCCGATTAGGCTGAAACCCTGACACGGCGCACCACCGATTACGGCGGTGATGTCGGACTTACCGATGCTCGAATGAGACCGAATGTACTCCCCGTCAATGTCGGTGACACTTCGGCATATCGTCGCGCAGTCGGGAAAGTTGAACTCGTGGACCGCGCAGTGAATCGGGTCGTACTCGACAGCAGCGCGAACGTCGAAACCTGCCTGCTGAAAACCGAGACTCAGGCCGCCTGCTCCCGCGAACAAATCAACTGCAAGAGGGTGTCGTGCCATGTGATTGAAACCTAAACAGCTGACGGTCTCAACGCAACTCTGAATAACCGCGATTCTGTGGAAATCGGGTTTCTTCAATGAGTCTGGCATGCTACGGGGCGAATGTAAAGCGAAAGCGGTAAACTTCGGGAAGTGCTATCGAACCAGAAGAGGCTCCCTCTTGCGGAGGTCGCAGGTTACGCCGAGCGCAGCTAAATTAGGTGCGAGAGTCGGAGCTATAGATGAAAAGGCCCGTTCCGGTGGAATCTGCCTCTGCATTCATCGACGAGAAGATCAAGGAACTTGGCGACTGGCGCGCAGAAGGAGACGAAAGTTGAGTGTCCGAAGGTAGGTTTGGACGGTGAGCTTTTGGGTGGCGCAGCGCCCTTCGACGTTGCTCAGGGCAAGCTTTCAGCGCTGCGGTAAGGTTGCCTCTTAAGATTGCGGCTTTAGCCGCTGAGGTCACAATGGCCGCGCCGCACCGAGGCAACACCGGACTCGGCACTTACTTCATCACCGCCTCCACTTTCCAGAAGCAACGCGTGCTTCAATCCGACAGAATGGCCAACCTACTCCTGGATGTGCTGTTCAGCTACCGTTCCCAACAAAAGTATCGATTGCATGAATTTGTGATCATGCCTGACCACTTTCATCTGCTGATGACCCCCACTCTGACCCTGGAGCGGGCGCTGCAACTGATTAAGGGAGGGTTCTCATTCCGGGCCAAGAGGGAACTTGGTTTCAGGGGCGAGATTTGGGAGAAGAGCTATCATGACCGGCGGGTGAGGGATTGGCGCGAGTATTGTGCTGTGCGGCAATACATTCATCTGAATCCCGTAAAAAGAGAATTGTCGATGGACGCGGAGTCCTACCGGTTTAGCTCCGCCAGAGCCGGTATGGTGGTGGATGCAGTACCTCAGCGGCTTCTATGAGACGGCTGGTGGCGTCAAGGGGTGGTGGTTTTGATTTACCCCTTAGCAGCGCTTTTGGTTTTGCGGTTCCGCGTGGTCCATTCATCTCGGTGCTTCTATCCGCACTCAGGTGAGCCGTCGTTGGGCTCGGTGCATTATGGTGTCCGATACCGATGAAAGGGGCGCTGCTATCTAAAGATTGGCCTCCCCGTGGGGGCCAAGCCGCTGAAGCGCAGTCGCCAGAACGCGAGATGTGCCATGAACCGTGCAAGCGGTTGAACTCCGTTGTGGTTACTTTACTTTTAGAAAACGGTTAAGCGGTAGCCCGCTGAAGTTGGCCCCGGAAAAGCCTGATAGACCTGTCCGCGTCGCCACATACAATGCAGAATCACGGCCAGCTTGCGAGCTACCGCAACGATCGCCCGCTTCTTGCCGCGCTTCCCTCCGCAAGCTGCCAGTTTCAGTCCCCAGCGTCGCAGTGCCGAGTCCGGGCCGAACCTCCCCAGGATGTAATGCGCCGCTTGCACCAGCAACCTGCGCAGATAGATATTGCCAGTCTTGGTGATGCGGTGCTCAGGATCGGAGTCCCCCGATTGGCTCTGCTTGGGCCTCAGCCCCAGAAACGCTCCTGCCCCACGGCTGCTGGTGACCGCATCCGCCTGGTCCAGGGTCAACACATAAGCTGCCGCGATCACCGGCCCGATGCCGGGGGCCGTGCGTAGAACTCGAATCTCTGGGTAGCGCTCCACCAATTTCTCGATCGGTTGGTCCATGCGCCGGATCTGTAAACTCAGAGCCGTAATCTGTTCCAGCAAGGGCTCGGTGGCTGGCCGCAGCTCCACTGGCAGCGCAGGCACGACGTGCACGGCGAAGTAAGCCGTGGAACATTTCGGCAAGCGTCCGCCGGCGCTCTTGACCAACCCACGCACGGCGTTGATCAGCATGGTCCGCGCCCGCACCAGCGTGTCCCGCGCGTGGATACTTCGAGTGCGCTGCGGACAGCATCTTAGCCGTTCCGCGAGACCAGCCGTCTCATTCCATCTAAAGCCGTCAGAAGTAGTGGCCTGAATCGCAGCGCTGAAGCGCTGCGCCACCCAAACTCTCGGCTGGAGTGGGTACCCCGCCGCACTGCTATCGAACCAGAAGAGGCCTCCACTTGCGGAGGTTGCAGGTTACCCAGAGCGCAGCTAAATTAGGTGCGAGAGTTGGAGCTGAACATGAAAAAGCCAGTCCCAGTGGAATCTGCCTCTGCATTAATCAATGAGAAGATCAAGCAACTTGGGGACTGGCGCGGGAAGACGCTCGCGAAAGTGCGCGCAATCATACACGCGGCCGACCCTGAGATCGTCGAAGAGTGGAAGTGGGTCAAGCCGACAACGCCGGGGACTCCCGTCTTTTCCCACGGCGGCATCGTCTGCACGGGAGAGACGTACAAGAACGTCGTCAAGATGACATTTGCCAAGGGAGCTCGATTGCAGGACCCTTCCGGTCTATTCAACTCCAGCCTCGACGGAAATGTGAGGCGCGCCATCGACATCCACGAAGGCGACAAGGTCGATGAGGCGGCCTTGCAGGATCTCATCCGCGCTGCCGTGGCGCTCAATCTCCAGGGCGAGAGCAAGCCGAAGCCCAAGCCGAAGCCCCGGCGAGCGAGCCGCCAGTAACATCCCCACTCTAAATTTCGCAAAGAACGCGAAATTTAAAATGGGGCACCCGGCCGACTAGTTTCATCGCAGGTCCCGGCCATATCTCCTCCCATAGGGGAAGAGCGATGAACGTCACTCTGGTCGTGCGGTTCGGTCCGTCTCGCGGGTTTGTCTGAGGGGCAGCATCGTGCTGAGATGAAATGACTGGAACTCAGCGCGCGAACTCTGGCCGCTCCAGTTCGCCCTCCCAACGGGCGATAACGAGCGTGGCAACGCCGTTGCCGATCATGTTGACCAGGGCGCGAAACATGCTCATGAATCGGTCGATGCCGAGGATGAGCGCCATCCCAGCCACCGGAATGGTTGGAATCACGGACAAGGTCGCGACCAGCGCGATGAACGAGGCCCCCTGCACTCCGCTTGCACCCTTGGAGGTGAGAATGGCGACCCCGAGCACAGTGAGTTGCTGCATCAGCGTCAGATGAGTATTGGTGGCTTGCGCGACAAAAAGTGCGGCGAGCGTCATGTAGATGCTGGTGCCGTCGGTGTTAAAGGTGTAGCCGGTAGGGACAATGAGGCCGACAAGGGACTTGGAACAGCCTAAACGCTCCAGTTTTTCCATCAGCGTCGGCAGAGCTGTCTCGGACGAACTGGTGGCAAGTACGAGCAGGATCTCTTCCTTGATGTAACTCAGGAAGCGCAAGATGCCGAAGCCAGCGAGGCGGGAAATCGCACCCAGCACGAGCAACACAAAAAGGGTAGAGGTAATCCAGAACACGGCAATCAGCCGGGCGAGAGGGCCGAGAGACGCTAGGCCGTACTTACCGACGGTGAAGGCCAGAGCGCCGAAAGCGCCGATGGGTGCGAACTTCATCAGGATATTGACCACGCCAAAGACGGCCTGAGTGAGCGCGTCCAGCAGATCAACGAGCGGTTTGGCGCGGGGGCCTGCAGCCGAGAGAGCGAACCCGAACAGCAGGGCCACCAGAAGAACCTCGAGGATGTCGCCTTTGGCGAAGGCGTCCACGACGGTCGTTGGGATGATGTGGAGCAGAAACTCGGTGACGCTCTGCGCCTGGGCCTGGCCGGCGTAGTCAGAGACAGCCTTGGTATCCAAACCAGCGGGGTTGACGTTGAATCCGGTCCCCGGATGTACCACGTTGCCGACCACCAGGCCGATGAAGAGCGCCAGTGTGGAAACCACTTCGAAATAGATGAGGGCCATGCCGCCCACGCGACCAACCTTGCGCAGGTTCTCCATACCGGCGATGCCCGTGACCACGGTGCAGAAGATGATCAGTGTGATGATCATCGTGATGAGCCGGATGAAGCCATCGCCCAGCGGTTTCATGGCGATGGCTCGCGCGGGGCTGATGTACCCGAGGGCCACGGCAATCGCCATAGCAACCAGCACCTGGACCCAGAGCCGCGCGTAAAGAGGCTTCGTGGGGGCATCTTGTTTGACTTCGCCGGAGGCTGGCGGCGCAGCAGAAGACTGGCTCATGAACACTTCCTGTTGGCCGGAGGGCGCTGAGATTCGTTTTTGTTTATGCCGAGATGCTCGCCTTTACGGGTCTTCCTTTGGCGGCGGCGCTGCGAGCGTGCGCACCAGCCACGGAATGATCACTTGCTTGAAGATCACCGGGTCAGGCCATACCTTGACCTGCCGTCCGAGATGACCACCTTGCGGATTGATCCAGGCCACCTTGGGCGTGTCGCCTTTGCTCAGCAGGAGGTAGATGTCGGAGATCGGCACCTGCGTGTCGACAACCCCGGCCAGGATGAGCATCGGTGCCATGGGCCTGCCGAGTAGCCCTTGCTTGGCGAGAGACATGTTGGGAAAGATGGCGGAGAGTTCGTCCACGGTGTGCACGCCGTCGAAGATGGCCATGAGCGCGGGCACCTGGTCGAACAGGTACTCGCGATTCCCCAGCAGCGAGTTCTTTAGGAAGTCCACTTGAAAGAACGCCTCGACCGGCGGGGACTGCGCGCTGGCGCCACGCAGCCGGGAGCGTTCGACGATGGCCAGCTTGGTAGCCCAGTAGGCGCCCCAGCTCACACCGTGAACGGCTAGCCTGTCTTTGTCAATCTCAGGCCTGGACTGCACGTAGTCGATCACTCGAGACAGCATGCGTTCGGAGTGTTCATCCACCTTCACCGGGGATTGTCCCGTGCCCGGTCCGTCGACTGCGAGAAAACCGATCCCGAAGGGAAGAATGGCGGCAAAGCTTTCCGATAAATCTTCTTTGCGACTGTCGAGGCCGTTGACCGCGATCACGAGCGGCACCGGAGCGTTGGCATTTTTCGGGAGCCGCAGGTAACCGACGATGTCCTTGCCTTCGAAGGGAATGTGCACCACTTCCAGCGGCGGATCGAGGAAGAGGGTGTGCGCGAGAAACGTTTCGAGCGCCTTGACGTAAGAGCGTTGCTTGCCCGGAGAGGCCGGGACAGGCCAGCGGCCGAACGAGTAGAGGCGCCAGGCGCGAATGTAGTCGGCATTCGCTTTCGCGGGATCGGATTTCTCGAGTGTTTTGGCCTCGTTCTCGTAACGTGCGGCAACAGACATGAACGCGGCGGCCCATTCGTCCTTGTCGCGCGTCTTGATGGAGGCAAGTGCTTCCTTTACGTCCGCCGGATCGAGACCGATGAGGGGATACATTCCGTTTTCAGCGCGGCGAACGGCTTCGGTCTTGATCTCGTCCAGCGTGCGCTCGCCGCGCTCCTGGGAGAGCAGCGGCGATGATCCTGCAAGCGCGAGGATGAATAGAAGAACGGAGAGCGAGAGAGGTGCTCCGCGGTGTGGCCACTGCGGCATGACTGCCTCCTGCAGAGTGTGCTGAAATTGCGGCGTTCCCCCACCAAGTCGTAAAACTAGAACGTGAACTTCAATCCCAACTGGACGGCCCGGCTGCCACCCGAACCGATCACGGGGTTGGCGGCCGCGACGTCAGGCGTCGCGCACCCGCATCCGAAGCCCCCCGCCGCCGGGTCGTTCAGGCCAAAACCGTTTTGCCCGCCGTACGGGTTGGCGAAGTTCGGGTGATTGAGAATATTGAAAAACTCGGCGCGGAATTGCGCCCGCCACCGCTCGCCGAAATGCCAGTTCTTGGCGAGAGAGAAATCGAGGTTCCTGAAGCCCGAATCACGGAAGATATTGCGTCCCATCGTTCCGAAGGTTCCGAAAGCCGGTGGAATCATCGCCGACTTGCCGACTACATAACAGCCAAATGCCTGGAGCGAATCCATTGAGTTCTGAGATGTTGCTGGAGTCGCGCACAGGGGATTGTTGATAGCGTAGGCCGGATCCTTTGGGTCAAGGGGCGGTGGCGGTGTTCCGGGTAGAAAAAAGGGAATACCCGTCGGGCCGGACTTGAAATCGGACGGTTTGCCGTAGAAATTCCAGCGCATCGGCGTGGCCTGCGGCGGGTTGACAGGCAAGCTTCCAATTCCGGCAATGCCGCTCGTAAGGTCAATCGGCCCCCACGGTTGCGCACTCTCGATCGTTGCAATGGTGTTGACCTCCCAGCCTTCCAACATCTGTCCGGCACCCTTGCGACCTGGAATGGCATAGGTCAACGAGATCGTCAGCCGGTGCCGGATGTCGAAATCGCTGTTGGCATACTCTTTAGCGAGGCCGGCTTTCGTCGAATCCTGTGGCAAGCCGTAACCGGCTCCGAAGTCCCAGTTCGCGCCGACATCATCCAAAGAGTGCGAGTAAGTGTACCCAGCGACCATGGTCAGGCCATGAAAGTTCCGTGCGTTCAGTGTCGCCTGTAAACCGTTGTAGTTCGACCTGTAGACGTTCCCCATTTGAAATATGTTGCCGAGATAGTCGAACGCCTTGCCAGAAGGATTGCCACTGGCAGTGCCGTACGGCCGCGAATGCTGCTCGCAATTGGGGTCTTCCGTGCAAACGCTGCTGAAGTCGATCCCAAGGGCCGCTTGATTGATGTCCCGAATACCGGCCAGGTTCGTGCCGCGGTTGCCGACGTATGCAATTTGCGCCGAGAGCGTCGGGGTAAACGCGTGCTGTAGGTTCAGCGTCCAGGTCCAGACATAGGGCGTGGTTATGTTCCGATCTACGGTCATGATGGCGCAAGGACTATCGACCGAGCAGCTGAGGCTCCCCGAGCTGATATTCCCGTAGATCGGACCATTGTCCCAGGGAGCGTTCGGGAAGACCTTGATGTTTCCCGTGGTAATTGTGCCGGGGCCCGGCACGCCGTCCAAGTTTGCCCCAGTGGGAACGCTCCCCAAGCCAAAAGAGTTATTGAAGGCGATAAAGGACTGCCAGTTCACCGTCTCGTAGGTCAAGCCGGCGCCGCCGCGCACGACCGTTCTGCCATTTCCGCTGACATCCCACGCGAAGCCGACACGCGGCGCGAAGTTCTTGTGATCCGGGTTGTAGACGTTCGAGATCTGCTTGCCGACCTGCACCAATCCCCCCTTGGAGGGGTCGAAGTTGCCGAGCAGGTTATGGTCTTCCTGAAGGACGGAACTGAATTCGTAGCGCACGCCGAAATTGAGAGTGAGGTTGCGGCCCACACGCCAGTCGTCCTGGAAGAATGCGGCGTACTGCCAGTTGTGCAGGTGCACGGTCGGATCGCCCACTTCCACGGAGGCCACAGCTGGAGCGCCGGCAAAGAAGTCCTCCAACTGCGACGACATAATGTTAGAGTCCGACGGACTTACGTAAGTGCCGCCCAGAAATTTAATGCCCCCCCGAGCATTGCCATAGGCCGCGTTCGTCACGTTGTTGCGATGCAGTTCAGCGCCGAACTTCATCGAATGCTTGCCGGAAAGGTAGGAGACATGGTCGACGAGCTGCGTGATCGTGTCTGGCCCCTGGAACTTCGGCCACTTGAAGCCACCGAGACCGGGAAAGAAGTAACCACCGAAATTGATGCGGGGCAGACCGCCGGCGAAGAGACTGCTCACACCAGTATTCAGCCCGTAGGCGGCCGCTGGCGTAGTCAGGTCCCCGGGCAGCGTCGGCTGATAGAGGCGGCTGTAACCGACGCGCGCTTCATTCACCCAGCGCGGATTGGGAATCCACACCCAGTTTCCGGTGGCGACTTGCGCGCGTGTGTGGATGACGGAACGCCAGTTGGCCTGAAGCTCGGGGAAGTCCTCCACGATACCTCGGTTGTTGCCAAAGAAATACGTGCCACCGAAACTGTGGCTTGAGTTCGGCCGAACGTCCACCTTGCCAACCAGGTTGTCGGCATGAACGTCGTTGTTGAATCCGTTTGGAATGTTGATGTTGGGGAGAGGGTTCAGGGGGAAACCTTTTCCACCGCAGGTGACGGTAGAGCCGGAGAGCGTACAGTCGGCGACCTTCAAGCTGGCTGTACTGACTACAATCCCGGAATCGGCTGGTGCGTGCAGCAAGTCGTTGATTGCATCGGGAATGCTGTCGGCGCAGTCGCCGGTCGCGACGAACAAACACGTTCCATTGGTCGGCATGGGCACCATCGAAGGACTGGTGATGCCGCCAAACGAGTTTCCCACGTTGTACTGCTGGCGCTCGTAGGCGCCAAAAAAAAACACTTTGTTCTTGACGATCGGCCCGCCTACGCTTCCGCCAAATTGTTCCAGTTCGCGTCCGGGCTTCGGGTTGGGTTTCGTATTGAAGTAGTTCCGCGCATCCAGTCCGCCGTAACGGCCAAAAGCAAACGCAGTTCCGTGTACGCTGTTCGTGCCCGATTTCAAACCAACGTTGACAATAGCGCCCGGTTTCCATCCGTACTCGGCGGGTGGATTCTGTTGCAGGTTGAATTCCTGAATGGAATCGACGGGGAGGATGGTGGCGGAATCACCCGCGATTCCGGCGCCGTTGATGATTGCCTGTCCCGAGTACGGCTCGCTGTTGAAGAGGCCGTCCACGAGGTAGGCATTGTCTTCGGCGCGGAGCCCGTTGGCACTTGTGGTGGAAAAGCCACCGCCGGGATAGCGTATGACACCCGGACGAAGCTGTAGCAGGTTCTCATAGTTGCGTCCATTGAGCGGGAGGTCGTTGATCTCAACATTGCTGAGCGTGCCCCCCAAGGTCGAGGTGACCGTATCGACCAGCGGGATCTCGCCGCTTACGACGATCGTCTGCTGGACCTCGCCGGGCGTGAGCGCCAGATCAATGGCCACGTCGCGCGCCACTTCCACTTGGACGTTCTGCCGCTCGACGGTCTTGAAGCCCTTCGCCTCCGCGCGCACGGTGTAGATGCCCGGGGTGAGGCTGGCGGCCACGAAATTTCCGGATGCGTCGGTCGCGACCGTGCGAGTGAGTCCCCGCTGGGTGTCTGTGACCGCCACTTTGGCGTTGGCCAAGGCGGCACCCGAGGCGTCATGCACCGTGCCCAGGATCCGCCCTGTAACGGTCTGAGCGAAGTGGGGGAGGGATGTTGCGAGCAGCAGCACGAAGGCAGCTGCGACGGTACGGCTGTTCCCGGGAAAGCGCATGTAGACCTCCGCAGACGGATGCATCTCACCACTGGTCCGACAGCAGTACCATCACACAACCGGTAAAGTCAAGCTTATTTGTGAGTCACTTGTAGACTTGACACCACAGGACGGTTGGATGGTATTGTGGTCGGACCACTTTGGGGCTGGTTTTGGGTTCACATCCCACGCAGGTGGCGAGCTTCCGGCGACGATTTTTTGGAGGCGACGAGGCACATGGCAATTGCTAGCATCAACCCGGCAACTGGAGAAGTTCTGCGCACGTTCGAGGAACTCTCGGACGCGCAGGCCGAGCAGAAGATCGCGCTTGCGGCCGCCACTTTTGCCCGGTACCGAAAGACTTCCTTCTCGGAGCGCGCGGCTAAGATGCGCCAGGCGGCAGAGATGCTTGAAAAGGAGAAGGACGCGTTCGGGCGCACGATGACTCTGGAGATGGGGAAGACTCTGCGCTCTGCCGTCGCAGAGGCGGCCAAGTGCGCAACCGCCTGCCGCTATTACGCAGAGAACGCCGAGCGCATCCTCGCCGATGAAATAGTCGAAACCGGTTCTGGCCGCAGTTTTGTTCGCTATCTTCCGATTGGGCCCATCCTGGCGGTCATGCCGTGGAATTTTCCCTTCTGGCAGGTGGTTCGTTTTGCTGCGCCAGCGCTGATGGCGGGGAATGTCGGGCTGCTCAAACACGCTTCGAACGTGCCGCAATGCGCGTTGCTGGTGGAGGATGTGTTTCGTCGCGCTGGTTTTCCCGACGGTGCGTTCCAGACCCTGCTGGTTGGTTCGAAGAAGGTAGATGGTCTCCTGAACGATCCACGCATCGCAGCAGCTACATTGACGGGCAGCGAACAGGCCGGTATCCAGGTGGGGATCGGCGCTGCACAACGGATCAAGAAGGTCGTACTCGAACTTGGAGGGAGTGATCCCTTCATCGTGATGCCCAGCGCAGACCTCGACCCTGCCGTGGCAACGGCGGTCGAAGCGCGAGTGATCAATAACGGTCAATCGTGCATCGCGGCCAAGCGGTTCATTGTGGCGCAGCCCATCGCTGACGAGTTCGAGCGTCGCTTCCTCAAGCGCATGGAGTCGCTCAAGGTGGGAGATCCGATGGACGACAAAACGGACGTCGGACCGCTGGCGAATCCGGAGGCGGTTCGATCGCTCGACGAGGATGTGCGCAAGACAGTTGCTGCCGGCGCACGGGTCCTCACGGGTGGACATGCAGTGAACGGACCGGGCAATTATTATGCGCCGACCGTGCTGACTAACATTCCCGTGGAATCGGCAGCCTACCGGGAGGAGTTGTTCGGTCCGGTGGCGTCGCTATTCCGCGCGAAAGATATCAACGATGCCATCCGAATCGCGAACGACACGCGCTTCGGCTTGGGTGCCAGCGCCTGGACCAACGACGAAAAGGAGGGCGAGCAGTTCATCAACGAGTTGCAGGCGGGCATGGTGTTCATCAACAAGATGGTGGCCTCCGATACCGGATTCCGTTCGGCGGCGTGAAACAGTCGGGTCACGGCCGGGAGCTCGGGGTGCATGGCATCAAGGAGTTCATGAACGCGAAGACGGTTGTAGTTCAAGGAGAAGGTCCGAAGGCTTAAGGATAACCCCCAGCCGGACGAGGGCTTTCAGTTATGAACACAGGGATGGGCTTGGGTGGTAACAGGTTCAACGAAAGGCGAAACCAGTAGGTCTATGGCTCAGGAATCCACGAACCCAAGGAATTTCCAACTGCCTTATCGCGTCGTTCGCGCTTCGCGATTGTACGAGCAGATCGTGCAGCAGATTGAGGAATCGATCCTGAGGGGCGGCCTTAAGCCCGGCGACCAACTCCCCGCGGAACGGGAAATGGCACAGCGGTTTGGCGTGAGTCGAACAGCGGTCCGAGAAGCGGTAAAGGCTCTGCGCGAAAAGGGACTGGTCGAAGCGTACTCCGGCAAGGGAACGTTTGTTACGAACGGAACAACGCAGGGGATCCGTCACTCGCTCGACCTAATGACCCGGATCGGCCGCCAGGAGGGACTGATCCATCTGGTTGAGCTGAGGCAGATCCTCGAGCCGGAGATCGCGGCGCTAGCGGCCACGCGCATCGACGAGCAACTGCTGGCCACTATGCGTGAATCCGTAGCCACGATGGAGCGCAGTCTGCACGATCCGGATGCGTATATCGAAGCGGACTTGGATTTTCACCTTGCTTTAGCCGAGGCAGCCAACAATCCAATGGTGTTGTCGCTACTGGATTCGATCGTCGGTCTGTTGCGCGAACAGCGCCTGCGCATTTTCAACGTCGACGGCGGACCGGAGCATGGACAGTTTCATCACAAGCGCATTCTGGATGCGGTCGAGCGGCACGATGCTCAAGCGGCTCGGGAACTGATGCAGTTGCACCTGACTCAGGTGGATGAAGACTCCCGTGCGGCACTGTCGGAAGATGACGGGTCGCGTTCGAAACCCCCTTTGTGAAGAAAGGTTGATGGATGGCGAATCTGGGTTTCATCGGCTTGGGCGTGATGGGCAGCCAGATGGTGAGCCGGTTGCTCGACAAGGGCCATACCGTCACGGGCTACAATCGCACCCGCTCCAAGGCCGACTGGCTAATCAAGAAGGGAATGCGCTGGGCGGATTCGCCCCGGGCCGTGGCAACGGCCGCCGATGTGACCTTCGCCATGGTGACGAATGCCGCCGCGACCGGCGCGGTGCTGGACGGCCCCGACGGCCTGGTAGCCGGGCTCTCACCGGGAAAGATCTTCGTCGACATCAGCACCGTGAGTCCTGAAGTCAGCCGTGCATCCGCAGTCAAGGTTCGGGCGAAGGGTGCCGAGATGGTAGACGCGCCGGTATCGGGCAGCGTCATCACCCTGCAGGAAGGCAAGCTTTCCGTCATGGTGGGCGGACGACCCGAGACGTTCGAGCGCGTGAAGCCCCTGCTGCTCGACATCGGCCCGAAGGTGACGCATGTTGGCGACAACGGCGTGGCGCTGGCCATGAAGATTGCTGTGAACCTGAGCCTCGCGGTGCAGATGATGGCTTTTTCCGAAGGCGTGCTGCTGGCGGAGAAGAGCGGCATTGCGCGTGACGTGGCAGTCGATGTTCTGACCCACAGTGCCATCGCCTCCCCCATGATTCAATACCGCGGCCCTTTCGTGCTGCAGCAGCCGGAAGAAGCCTGGTTCGATGTGAACATGATGCAGAAGGACATGCTGCTGGCCATGGAGTTGGGCCGGCAGCTGAACGTTCCAGTTCCAACCACGGCGGTGGCCAATGAATTTCTGACCGCCGCGCGCGGCATGGGCTGGGAGAAGCTGGACTTTGCCGTGGTGTTCGACGTCCTGGCTCGAATGTCGGGAGTTCCCAAGTGACAACTGCTGCAGAACGCCCGGAAGCAGACGGAACAAAAGTCGAGCAGGCGCCGCGCATGTACCGGCAGATGCTGGCCATCCGGCTCTTTGAGGAGCAGGTCAACGAACTGTACACGCGGGCGTTGATGCCAGGACTGGCACATCTTTACATCGGCGAAGAGGCTGTTGCTGTTGGCGTTTGCGAAGCGTTGCGGTCCGATGACTACATCACCAGCACGCATCGCGGCCACGGGCACTGCCTGGCCAAGGGCGCCTCACCAGACCGGATGTTTGCCGAGCTGTTGGGGAAGGAAGCGGGATACTGCAAGGGCAAAGGTGGCTCGATGCACATCGCCGACCCTGCGACCGGCAACCTCGGCGCCAATGCGATTGTGTGCGGCAGCGCAGGGATCGCCACCGGTGCTGCGTTCAGTTCACGCTATCTGCATGCAGGACGTGTCGCGATTTGTTTCTTCGGCGAGGGAGCGCTTGGGCAAGGACTGTTGTATGAAGTAATGAACCTGGCGCAGTTGATGAAGCTGCCCGTGATTTATGTCTGCGAGAACAACCTTTATACCGAATACACCCACTTCACTGAGACGACCGCCGGTGACATTCTGAGCCGCGCCACGGCTTTTGGGCTGGAGGCGGAGCGAGCCGATGGGCAAGACGTTCGCGCGGTACATGCGGCCGCCAGTCGGTTAGTGGAGCGTGCGCGCGCCGGCAGCGGCCCGGCGTTTCTGTTGTGCGACACCTATCGCTATCACGGCCACCACGTAGGCGATATCAACCGCGAATACTATCGCCCCAAGCAGGAAGAGCAAAAGTGGAAGAGCGAGCGTGATCCGCTAAAGCTTCTCTCTGACTGGATGCTGCGACAGAAGCTCACCGACATCGCTCAGCTCGACCTGCTTCAAGCCGAGCTCAAGGCAGAAATGGAGAAGGCGGTAGCATTTGCCATTGCTGCTCCCTATCCGAATGTTGACGAAGTAGCGCAGGACGTTTATGCCTGAAGGCGCGCGCGAACTCACCTACGCCCAAGCCATTAAGGAAGCATTGGCGGAAGAAATGCGCCGCGATGCGCGCGTCTGCATTATGGGGGAAGACGTAGCCGAGGCCGGCACGCCCTTCAAGGTGCTGTCGGGCCTGGTGCAAGAGTTCGGCAAAGAGCGGGTGATTGACACGCCAATCTCGGAAGCCGGATTCACCGGTATCGCGGTCGGGGCAGCCATGGCCGGGTTGCGGCCGGTGGTGGACATCATGTTCGGCGATTTCATCACCCTCACTATGGACCAGATGGTGAACCAGGCTGCTAAGGTCCACTACATGTCCGGCGGGACTTGGAGCGTGCCCATGGTCATGCGGACGACGCTCGGCGCCACGCGGCGCTCGGCGGCGCAGCACTCGCAATCGCTGCACGCCTGGTTCTGTCATATTCCGGGATTGAAAGTCGTGCTGCCTTCAACCCCGTTCGACGCCAAGGGGCTGCTCAAAACGGCCATCCGCGACGAGAACCCAGTGGTGTTCTTTGAAGACAAAATGATGTACAAGCTGAAAGGCCCGGTTCCGGCGGAAGACTACGTCATTCCGCTGGGCGTCGCTGATGTGAAGCGGGTGGGCAACGACATTACACTGGTCGCGACCAGCAGCATGGTGCAGGTGGCCCTGGGCGCGGCTGCCTTGCTGGAGAACGACGGGATCAGCGCCGAGGTGATTGATCCCAGGACGATCTGGCCGCTCGACGAGAAAGCGTTGATCGAATCGGCCAAGAAGACATCACGCGCACTTGTTCTGGACGAAGGCTATGAGCGGTACGGGGTGACGGCGGAGATCGCATCGGTCATCGCCGAGGGCGCGTTCTACAATCTGGACGCGCCGGTGAAACGGATGGGGGCGATGCACGTGCCGATTCCGTTCTCGCCGCCGCTGGAAGATGTCACGGTGCCGACCGAACAGACCGTGTTCGAAGCCGCCCGTGCGCTGTGCGGCCGTACCTGAACAATCGATAGCAGGAGGAATTTTATGGCGCTGCCAACCTACGGAACGATGGCGGTGGATTGGGAAAACCGCGTGGACTTTGATCGCCTGCGCCGGGAACGGCTGGCCAAGGCAAAACACTTGCTGTCCAAGTCGGAGATGGGCGCACTCCTGTGCTTCGACATGAACAATGTGCGCTACCTGACCGCGACGCACATCGGCACGTGGGCGCAGGACAAGGCCAATCGCTTTACCCTGCTGCCGCAGAATGACGAACCCATCCTTTGGGATTTCGGCTCGGCCGCGCGCCACCATCAGTTGCACTGTCCGTGGCTGGGCGAGCGTTCCCGCGCAGGGATCTCGATGCTGCGCGGAGCGATGACGCCGGAAATGGGCCGTGCCCAGGATGTCGCCCGGAAGATTCGTATCGAGCTCGAAGTCCGCGGTCTGCACAAGGAGCCGCTCGGCATCGACATCATCGAGCCCCCGGTGCTGTTCGCATTGCAGAAAGAAGGCATCAAGGTCGTGGACGGGCAGGCGCTGATGTCGGAAGCGCGCGTGATCAAAACGCAAGACGAGATCACCCTGCTGAACACTTCCGCCATGATGGTCGATGCCGCCTACGATGAGCTGTATCGAGCGATGAAACCGGGCATGAGCGAGAACCAGGCGGTCGGCTTGGTGAGCAAGGTCTTGTACGACCTCGGCTCAGAGTACGTGGAAGCGGTGAACGCAATTTCCGGAGAGCGCTGCAATCCGCACCCACACGTGTTTTCCGATCGCGTGCTGCGTCCCGGCGATCCTGTCTACTACGACATCCTGCATTCCTACATGGGATACCGCACCTGCTACTACCGCTGCTTCACCATCGGCTACGCCTCGCACGCGATGGTGGACGCTTACAAGCGCTGCCGCGAGTATCTGGACGCGGCCATTGAACTTGTTCGTCCTGGCCGCACGACTGCCGAGATCGCTGCGGTCTGGCCTAAAGCGCAAGAGTTTGGATTCCCCAACGAAGAGTCCTGCTTCGCTCTCCAGTATGGCCACGGCATCGGTCTTGCCATCTGGGAGAAGCCGGTGATCAGCCGGTTGGTGTCGTTTGATCATCCCTGCGAGATCAAGCCGGGCATGGTGTTTGCTCTCGAAACGTTCTGGCCCTCGACGGACGGCTGGAGCGCGGCGCGCATTGAAGAAGAGATTGTCGTGACGCCCACCGGGCACGAGGTCATTACGCGTTTCCCTGCGGAAAAGCTGCTGGTTGCCGGTGCGCACTACGTCACGGTGGACGGCCCGCTTCCGACCACCCGCGAAAGCGAGGCCGAACCGAGCCTGCGCGTGCGCGAGATGATTGAAGCGAGCGCCCTTACCGAACGCGTAGGAGCAACAGACTAGGGGTTCGCCTCCAGCCCTCCCCTTTCTTTCTGACTATGGCTATCAGTGTCATCATGCCCGCGCTTGAAATGGCCCAGGAGACGGGCAAACTCGTCTCTTGGCTGAAGAAAGAAGGCGAGCATGTCGCCAAGGGCGAGCCCCTGCTGGAGATTGAAACCGACAAAGCGGTAATGGAGATTGAGTCGCCGGGGGAAGGACTTTTGGCCGGCGTCAAAGCGCAGCCCGGCACGGAGGTGCCCGTGGGCCAGACGATCGCTTGGATCGTCCAGCCGGGAGAAACGCCGCCAGCGGAGACGGGGGCGGCAGCTTCGGCCAGACGAGCGACCAGCGAAGCCCCGGCAAAAGCCCTTGCGGCACCCTCTGTAACTGCGGCTGCAGCAACAGATCTCAGGATTTCGCCAAAGGCTCGCCGCCTGGCGAAAGAGCAGGGAGTGGATCTCAGCCAAGTTCGCGGCACAGGACCGGGTGGAGAGATCCTCGCTACCGATGTACTGACAGCGGCTCAGTCTATGAGTGCCCCTCTCTCGCAGGCAGTCGCTGGCGCACTCGGCGCGCTGACTTCAGTCGGCAAGCTGATGGCGGAGCGGACCACGCAGAGTTGGGTCAGCGTGCCGCACTTCTTCGTCACGCGAGAAGTGGATGCCGATGCGCTCACCCAGTTGCGGGCACGGGTCGGAGCCGAGCTCGAGAAGGCACGGGGTGTTCGGCTCTCCCATACCGATTCGCTGATCGCACTGGTAGCACGGGTTCTGGTCCGCCACCCAAAGATGAACGCGAGTTGGGTAGCGAACGGGATTCGCATCAACACGGAGGTCAACCTTGCCGTCGCCATGGCGGTCGAAGGGGGTGTAGTCGCGCCGGTGATTCATAACGCCGACAAACTCGACCTCGCTGCCATTGCCACGCAACGCCAGGACCTCGCCGATCGCGCCCGGGCAGGCAAGCTTCGCCCGTCTGACATTGCTGGTGGCACCTTCACGATCAGTAATCTAGGAATGTTCGAGGTCGATGCTTTCACCGCGATTATCAGTCCGCCTCAAGCCGCTATTCTGGCCGTCGGGCGCATCGCCGACCGGGTCGTCGCGGTGGGCGGCAATCCGGCCGTGCGTCCCATGATGACGCTCACGCTCTCCAGCGATCATCGTGTCGTGGACGGAGCGCGTGCCGCTCAGTTCATGCAGACCCTGGTGCAGGCTATTGCACAACCAACTGCGTTTCTAGAATGAACCCCAACGTCTCCGGAGGCATGAACAGGTTGGTCGGTCAGGATCGTAGCCCTTCGGATGCTGCGCTCACGTTGCCTGCGACCAGTCGGATTGAGTCGTGCTAAGAAAATCCGTTTCGGATCGGCGATTCTGTTCGTATCGAGCGTTGGCGGTGGTTTCTCCCAGGAAGCAAACAATTCCCCCTCGTCCATCGAGAGAATGGTGCGTGCGACTTGCAGCAGTGCGCGCGCCTGGTTCCCGTATCAGCAATTCAAACCTGGAGGAGGCCCATAGAAGGCCAATTGGACAGGGCCGACATATTTTGCGAGGATGAGTTTCCTATTTTGCTTCGGCGGCGCGGTCCGAGGAGGAAGCATGGCGGCAGACAGCACCCGGAGGGATTTCCTAAAGCTCTCCGCCTTGGGTTTGACGGCTATGGTAGGGGCGCGTCCAGACCTGCTGGCGGCGGAACTATTTCCGGCCATTCAGACATGGGTCACGAATGCGAAGGCGCAGTTCGCCAAAGGCCAAACATTGCGGTGGCGAAGTGGGTCGCCGACTGGGGCCGCTATTACGCTGGATCCTGCGCGGAAACAACAAGAGATCCTTGGCTTCGGAGCTGCCTTCACCGACGCTTCATGTTACATGTTCAACCAGTTGCCGGAATCTACCCGCGAGAGGTTGTTTCACGAACTCTTCCATCCTTCGGAGATGGGCTTAAGCATCGGCCGCACTTGTATCGGAGCCAGCGACTACTCCACGGAGGCCTACACGTTCGACGACGGCGATCCTGACCCGGACTTGAAACGATTTTCCATTGCGCACGACCGAACCTACATTCTGCCGATGTTGCGGCAGGCGCGGGCGGTGAATCCTGACTTGTTCCTGTTCTCCTCGCCGTGGAGCCCGCCCGGTTGGATGAAGACGGGCGGTTCCGTGCTGGGTGGGTCGATGAGAAAGGCCTTTTTCTCAAGCTACGCCGCCTATCTCCTGAAGTTCCTCAATGCTTATCGGGAGGAAGGCGTTCCCATTGAGGCCATCACGGTGCAGAACGAGGTGGATGCCGACCAGAATGGCCGCATGCCCGCCTGCCTCTGGGGACAGGAGTATGAAATCGAGTTTGTCCGCGACCACCTCGGGCCGCTACTCGAGGCGAATCACGCCGGCACCAAGATCTGGATTCTCGACCACAACTACAACCTCTGGGGCCGAGTCATGGACGAGTTGGACGACCCGGGTCTGCGCCAGTACGCAAACGCTGTTGCCTGGCATGGCTATGCCGGCAACGTGGAATCGATTGCCAAAGTGCATGCCGCCTACCCTGCTGTCGGAATGCACTGGACCGAAGGTGGTCCGGACTACACCAGCCCCGACTACGCGACAGACTGGGCGAAATGGAGCAAGACGTTCACTGGTGCCTTGCGCAACTGGTGCCAATCCGTTACCGGATGGAATCTTGCTCTCGACGAGAAAGGCCGTCCGAATATCGGTCCCTTTCCTTGTGGCGGTCTGGTGACGATCGATTCGCAGAGCAAGGAGATCACTCGGAGCGGTCAGTACCATGCCATGGCGCACTACTCGCGATGTATTCAGCGCGGGGCGCATCGATTCAAGTCTGAAGGGGCGGTGGCCGGCGTGGACCACGTTGCCTTTGAGAACCCAAACGGGAAAAAGGTATTGGTGGTCACAAACTCCGGCCCCGGCCGCACCGTCAAGCTTCGCCTGGGCGAACTGGTGACAAACCTTGTTTGTGATGAGAATTCGGTCACGACTGCATTGTGGTAAGAGAAAGCTGCAACTGGCGTCAAGCGTTTCGCGCGGCGGCGATAGCGACCTGCCCCAGCGCAAGGCCTCCATCGTTCGGTGGCACCAGCCGGTGCACTAATACCCGGAATCCTTCTTTCTCGAGACGGGCGACGGCTTGCTCCAGCAGAAGAACATTCTGAAATGTGCCGCCGGAAAGAGCGACGGAGTCCAGCCCCCTACGATCCCGGATTCGACAGCAGGCGTTCGTGAGCCAGCCGGCTACCGTCGTGTGGATCTTCCCCGCAATTGCTTCGTGCTCACGTCCGGCGCGCAGATCGGCAATGACGGATTCAAGCAGACGTTTTGGATCAAGGATGAGCGGAAAGTCGCCATCAACCGCAGAATCATACCCAGAGCTTGAAGACGAGCCCGCTCGAGCTTCCAGTTCCATGGCGGGCTGTGCCTCATAGCTTGCGTTCTGGCAAATTCCGGTCAAGGATGCCAGGGCGTCGAACAGGCGGCCCATGCTCGTACACGGCACGCAGTTCAGATCACGCTCAATTTGGTGACGCAGGATTCTGAGTTCTTCCGGCGGGCAGGCAGTAACGCAGGGAAGGTCAGGTGACCATTCGACACCAGCGGCGAAAAGGTGCGCCAACGCCGAGCGATAAGGGCGCTTGATGGCAGCGTCGCCACCCGGCAGGGGAATCGGCCGGAGATAGCCCACGCGTTCGAAATCGCCATACCCAGCCACAAGAAATTCACCACCCCAGATGGTGCCGTCGGTGCCGTAGCCCGTGCCATCCCAGGCAACCCCGATGACTCGATCGTCGTTCGTGAGTCCATGTTCGGCCATAACCGAGGCAATATGCGCGTGATGATGCTGCACGGGTACGAGCGAAGTCTTCTTGGCTTGGGCATAGCGGTGGGCCCACTGAGTGGAGAGATAACCAGGGTGAAGATCGCACGCCACCGTGGTTGGCGCAGTGCGAAACAGCGAGCCCAGATGCTGGAGAGCACATTCGAAGGCCTGCATGGTCTCCAGGTTTGCCATATCGCCGATGTGCTGGCTCAGATAAGCGTTGCTTCCTTTGGTCACGCAGAGCGTCGCCTTCAGTTCGCCGCCCACAGCCAGGATCGGACGCGGCTCCGTATCAAGAACAACCGGGAACGGCGTATAGCCGCGCGCGCGGCGGATGGGCAACTCAGCGCCGCGAAAAACGCGAACTACGGAGTCATCACAAACTGCGTGAATGCCTCGATCATGCATGAGAAATCCGTCCGCCAGCCGGCTGAGGCGTTCGATGGCTTCTTTGTTGTCGCGGGCAATCGGTTCCTCGCTCAGGTTTCCCGAAGTCATTACCAGCGGCCGGTCGCCGATGAGCAAGTGGTGCAAAGGTGCATAGGGAAGCATCAACCCGAGGTGAGCCTGCCCGGGCGCAACCTCTTCGGCAGGACCGTCGCCGGAGTCGTTCTTGCGAAGAAGGACGATCGGGCGGCGAGGCGACGAGAGAACAGCCTCCTCTGTGGTTGAGATGTTCGTCCAGCGGCGAGCGGCAGTGACATTCGGGACCATGATGGCCAGCGGCTTGTCGTGACGCCCTTTGCGTTCGCGCAAAAGGCGGACGGCGCTTGCATTGCCGGCATCGCACGCCAGATGGAAACCGCCGATTCCCTTAATCGCGATCACCTCGCCACCCGCCAGAGCGGCGCGGCACGCGTCAATTGCCTTGGCACCCAAGGCAACTTCCGACCGCGGCGCAGACGTTGCCCTGAACCATACCCTTGGTCCGCATCTGGGGCACGCTGTCGGCTGGGCGTGAAAACGGCGGTTCGCCGGGTCATGGTACTCGTGCGCGCACTCCTCGCACATGGGAAAGTCCACCATGGTGGTGGCAGGCCGGTCGTAGGGTACGGCGCGGATGATAGTGAAACGTGGACCGCAGTTGGTGCAGTTAAGAAAAGGATACAAATACCGCCGATCGTGCGGATCGAACATCTCGCGCAAACAGTCGTCGCAGGTGGCAATGTCAGGCGGAATCGGGGTACTCGCCCCTGCTTCGGTTTCGCTGGCCGCTATGCGAAATCCGGCTTCGCTCTGCGCGGGAATCGGTGCAGCGCTAATTTCCAGAATTACAGCCAAGGGCGGGGCCTCGCCCCTCAGCTTGCGCTCAAATTCCGCGACTCCCTCTGCGGTTCCTTCTACTTCGATCCGCACCGCGTCGCTGCGGTTAATGACGAAGCCCGCCAGCCCAAGTTCGCTCGCAATGCGGTACACGAAGGGTCGAAAGCCCACTCCCTGCACAATCCCGCGGACCACGATTTGTCTGCGTATCCGATCCATGGGGAGATAGCGAACTCACTGGACTTGGGGGCAAATCCTCGAGCGAACAGCCAGTGTATGTCAGGCAAGGTTCCCCGCAAAAGGGTATGCTATGCCGAATACGGGAGCCTCGACGGTGCACGAGTTATCCATAGCGCAATCCATTGTTGAGGGGGTCTTGGAGACGGCCGAGCGTGAGCGGGCAGAGAAAGTCCTGCGCGTGCGCTTGAAGATCGGTCGCTTTGCTGGGGTCGTCGCGGACTCTCTGCATTTTTGCTACGAGATGGCAGTCGCCGAAACGATTATGGAAGGCAGCGTTCTGGAGATTACCGAATTGCCGTTGATCATCCACTGTTCGCCGTGCGACGCTGACCGTATACTGGAAGGCATACAGTTGATGGCCTGCCCGGTTTGCGGCACGCTGAGTGGGGATCTCCGGCAAGGGCGGGAACTGGAAATCGAATCGATCGAGATCGAGAGCCCCGAGAGTGTCGCGGCCTCCAACGATACCGGAGATGCGCATGGAAGCTCGCATCGTCGAAATTCGTAAAGGCGTTCTCAAGAAGAACGACCTGCTCGCGGCAGAACTCCGCCAGCGATTCCAGCAGGCGCGAGTGTTCGTGGTGAATCTCGTTTCCAGTCCGGGAACGGGGAAAACCACCTTTCTCGAGCGCACTCTCCGAGACTTGCGCGGCCAGAGTTTGCGCGTCGCAGCGCTCGTCGGCGACCTCGAAACCGACAACGACGCCCGCCGTTTGGCCGCCAGTGGCGCGCCCGCCCGCCAGATCAATACTCACGGCTACTGCCACCTCGAGGCTGAGATGGTGTCGACCCATCTCGAAGGCTGGAACCTCTCCGAATTCGACTATCTCTTCATCGAAAACGTCGGCAACCTGGTGTGCCCGGCCAATTACGATCTGGGAGAACACCAGCGCGTTGCATTTCTTTCGGTGACCGAGGGCGAGGACAAGCCGCTGAAGTATCCCAAGATGTTCAACTCCGCCGATCTCGCCGTGATCACCAAGTGGGACTTGGCCGAGGCCTGCGAGTTTCAGCTCGACGAGGCGGTCAAGAACTTGCACGCGGTAAGGCCGGATCTTGCCGTCCTGAAGGTTTCGGCGAAAAGGGGTTTTGGCATGGAGGAGTGGATGCGTTGGCTGGCGGCCGCGCGGGAAAAGATGCAGAAACCGGAGACGGTCGTGCCATGAGTATGCACTTACGGTTGCTCCAGAACTGGAACGATAGCGGTAAAGGAGAATGCTTATGTGCTTAGCGGTTCCAGGACGCGTAGAGGAAGTTTTCGACAAGAACGGCATCCGCATGGGACGCCTGGATTTTGGCGGCATTAAGAAAGAGGTGTGCCTGCAGTTTCTTCCTGAACTGGAGGTCGGAGGATACGCCCTCGTTCACGTTGGTTTCGCTATCAGCCAGATCGATGAGGAATCGGCGCACAAGACACTGGAGACTTTCCGCACCCTTGGGCTTTTGGAAGAAGAGTTAGGAGAATCGTCGCCCGAACAGAAGCGGGCCTGAAGCCCGCGTCGAAATTGGGAAGGAGGCGGCCATGAAGTACCTCGAGGAATTCCGTAACGGTCCTATTGCGCAGAAACTTGCGGCCGAGATTCGCAGGGCCGTGACTCGCCCCTGGGGAATCATGGAAGTTTGCGGCGGGCAAACACACTCCATCATCCGCAATGGCATTGACCAATTGCTTCCGCCTGAAATCGAAATGATCCATGGCCCGGGCTGTCCGGTGTGCGTCACACCGCTGGAGATGATTGATAAGGCTCTCGCTATCGCCAGCCGCCCGGAAGTGATCTTCTGTTCCTTTGGCGACATGCTGCGCGTACCCGGCAGTGAAAAAGATCTTTTTCACGTGCGGGGTGAGGGCGGTGACGTGCGCGTAGTGTACTCGCCGCTCGATGCCGTGGTGCTGGCGCAGAAGAATCCGGACCGCGAGGTTGTGTTCTTCGGCATTGGTTTTGAAACGACCGCTCCCGCTAATGCGATGGCCGTTAAGGTAGCGGCACAGCAGAAGGTCCGCAACTTTTCGCTGCTGGTGTCCCACGTGCTGGTGCCACCCGCTATCGCTGCCGTCATGAGTTCGCCGAAATGTCGCGTGAATGCTTTTCTTGCGGCGGGACACGTCTGCAGCGTGATGGGTTACTGGCAGTATCCGCCACTGGTGGAGAAGTTCCATGTGCCGATTGTCGTGACCGGATTTGAGCCGCTCGATCTGCTCGATGGCATTCGCCGCGCCGTGCTGCAACTCGAAGCAGGCAAGGCTGAAGTCGAAAATGCTTATGAACGGGTAGTGAGCGAAGAAGGGAATCGCCCCGCCCAGGCCCTGCTTGCTGATGTGTTCGAGGAAGGCGACCGCGCCTGGCGCGGCATCGGCGTGATTCCCCGCAGTGGATGGCGGCTCAGCAGCAAGTACGCCGAGTTTGATGCGGAAAAGAAATTCTCCGTTGGCGATATTCACTCGGTCGAGAGCCCGCGCTGCCGCAGCGGCGAAGTCCTGCAGGGCCTGATCAAGCCGCACCAGTGCGAAGCGTTCGGCAAGGACTGCACGCCGCGTAAGCCCTTGGGTGCCACCATGGTCTCGAGCGAAGGCGCCTGCGCTGCTTACTACAACTACGGACGCTTCGTCCCGGTGGATGCGCTCGTGCAGACATGAGCGCGCCGCCCAACTTCGACAACTGGACGTGTCCGCTGCCGCTGCGCGATTACCCGAACATTGTGCTCGGCCACGGCAGCGGAGGCAAGCTCTCGTCTGAGTTGATCGAGCACCTCTTTATGCCGGCGCTGGGCAACCCGACGCTGGCTTCGTTGCGGGACTCCGCTGTGATCGATGCGGGTTCCGGTCGGCTGGCATTCACTACCGATTCGTTCGTAGTGCGTCCGCTCTTTTTCCCCGGTGGCTGCATCGGCGACCTCGCCGTGTATGGCACGATCAATGATCTGGCAATGAGCGGCGCCAAGCCCCTCTGTTTGAGTGCGGCGTTCATCCTTGAGGAAGGGCTGCCGACTGCAACGTTAGCCAGAATTGTGGAAGCGTTAGCCAATGCTGCTCGCGCCGCCGGTGTTCCCATCGTGACCGGTGACACCAAGGTGGTCGAGAAAGGGCACGGAGACGGCTGCTACATCAACACCTCAGGCATCGGTACCATAGCCGACGGCGTAGACTTTGCTCCTGATAAGGCGCGCCCCGGAGATCGTGTCCTCGTCAGCGGAGCTATGGGCGATCACGGGATGGCCGTCTTGAGTGTCCGCGAAGGTCTCGAGTTTGACTCGCCGATCACCAGTGACACAGCTCCGCTGCATGAATTGGTGCAAGCCCTGGTCGCAGCCAAGGTTGACGTTCGCGTGCTGCGCGATCCCACCCGCGGAGGCTTGGCATCTTCCCTCAATGAAATTGCCGCCGCCAGCCGGGTCGGAATTCTGCTCGATGAGGGTAAGATTCCGATTCACTCTGCCGTCCGGTCCGCGGGCGATCTGCTGGGGTTGGATCCGCTCTTTGTCGCCAACGAGGGAAAGTTAGTCGCGATTGTCGCGCCTGAACATGGGGACAAAGCGTTGGAAGTGTTGCGGGGGCATCCTCTAGGCCGCGAAGCGGCGCTGATTGGCAGTGTGACCGCGAATAATCAGGGTCTTGTGGCTGCCCGTACGACCATCGGCGGAACACGCGTGGTGCCCATGTTGACGGGGGAGCAGTTGCCGCGAATCTGCTGAGCTGTCCTGCCCACCCGCGTTCTCACCCAGCCGGGCATTGCTCACGTCGAAATATCCCCACTGTGTCCTTGCCCTTGGGCACTAGCCTGCGTATTGTTTCAGGGTGCAACTCGAACGTTGCAGCGGCATTCTGCTTCACATCACATCGCTCCCCAGCCGTTTTGGCGTAGGCGATCTCGGCCCTCCTGCCTGCGAATTCGCAGATTTTCTAGCTGCCGCCGGGCAGCGCATTTGGCAAGTCCTGCCCTTGAATCCGACCGGCTACGGTGACTCGCCGTACCAGTGCTTTTCCGCGATGGCCGGCAACCCTCTCCTGCTTAGTCCCGAACACCTGCGCGATCGGGGATTGCTACAAGCGGCAGATCTGGCCCGAGTGCCGGCATTCCCTCAAGACTTGGTCGACTATGGACGGGTGATTCCTTACAAGATGGATCTTCTGCGCCGCGCCGCGCGGGCTTTTTTCGCTGATGCAGGCAGCAGTCTGCGCGCAGGGTTCGAGACATTCTGCCAGACGAACTCGCAGTGGCTCGACGACTACGCGCTGTTCATGGCGGCAAAGGACCTTCACGGCAGCGTGGTGTGGACGGAATGGAATCCCGAGCTACGCCGTCGCGATGCTTCCGCTCTCCCGCGCTTGTCTCAGAAGCTTGCGCCTGACATTCAAGCCTACAAATTCTGGCAGTTCGAGTTCTTCCGCCAGTGGGAGCAACTCAAAGACTATTGCCGGCAGCGCAAGGTCCGTTTTATGGGTGATGTGCCGATCTACGTTGCTCATGACAGTGCCGACGTCTGGTCGCATCCCGGACTGTTTCTTCTCGACGAGAGCGGCCGCCCCGCTGTCATGTCCGGCGTTCCACCCGATTACTTCAGCGCAACGGGCCAACTCTGGGGAAACCCAATTTACCGCTGGGATGTCCTCGCCGCGGATGGTTATCAATGGTGGATCGAACGCTTCCGTGGTGCCTTCCGCCTGTTTGAGATCGTGCGCCTCGATCACTTCCGCGGATTCGAGGCATATTGGGAAATCCCGGGCGGTGAGACCACGGCTATGAAAGGTTGCTGGGTCGAGGGCCCGGGCGCGAAACTCCTATCTGCACTGCAAGCCACATTTGGCGAGCTGCCCATTGTTGCGGAGAACCTGGGCGTGATAACTCCCGCGGTCGAGAAACTGCGCCATCAATTCCATTTGCCGGGAATGGTCCTGCTGCAGTTTGCTTTTGGCATCGATCCGCAGGCACCCACGTTTCGCCCGCACAACTACGCGCGCGATCTTGTCGCCTACACGGGCACGCACGACAACGATACAACCGTCGGTTGGTGGAAGAGCTCCGGAGCGGGCGACAGCATTCGCACCCCGGAAGACGTTCGCCGCGAGCATGAGTTTGCTCGAGCGTATCTCGGCTTTCACGGTGAGGAGATCAACTGGGCGCTGATCCGGGCGCTCCTCGCTTCGATAGCGTCGGTTACGATCGTTCCCCTGCAAGATGTTCTCGGCCTCGGCAGTGAAGCCCGCATGAATTTGCCCGCCACGGTTAGCGGGAATTGGAAGTGGCGTTACCGTCCCGGAGCGCTGGCCAGTTCGCTGGCGGAGAGGCTGGGCGGCCTTACCAAGTTGTACGACCGCTGATTTACTGAAGGATGGCATGGACAGGCCCACTCGCACTTTCTGGCAGATATGGAACATGAACTTTGGCTTCCTCGGCATTCAGTTTGGCTGGGGACTGCAGATGGCCAACATGAGCGCCATTTACGAGTATCTCGGCGCGCACGCCGACCAGATTGCGTACTTGTGGCTGGCAGCTCCTATTACCGGGTTGATCGTCCAGCCTCTGATCGGACATGCCAGCGACCGGACCTGGAACGCACTCGGTCGGCGTCGTCCTTATTTCCTGACCGGCGCGATTCTGAGTTCGCTCGCCCTGATCTTCATGCCGAGGAGTTCAGCCCTCTGGATGGCGGCGGGCTTGCTCTGGGTGCTCGACGCTTCCATCAACATCAGCATGGAACCGTTCCGGGCATTCGTGGCCGACATGTTGCCCGAATCGCAGCGCACGCGCGGGTTCACCATGCAGAGTCTCTTCATCGGGCTCGGCGCGGTGGCGGCGTCCAGCATGCCGTACCTACTCACGCACTGGTTCCACGTCAACGATCAGGGAGGAGCAGTCTCCGCTATTCCTTTCACGGTGCGCCTCTCGTTCTACATGGGGGCGGCGGTGTTTCTAGCAGCGGTGCTTTACACCATCGTGACCACCAAGGAATATCCACCGGAAGATATGGAAGCCTTCAAGCGCATGAAGGCCGAGCACGCCGGTATCGCCAACAACATTACAGAAATCATTGAGTCCATCCGCTCCATGCCGCGCACCATGCGGCAACTCGCCCCGGTGCAGTTCTTCACTTGGCTCGGCTTGTTTTGCATGTGGCTGTTCTTCGGGATCGCGATCGCGCGCAGTGTCTTTGGCGGCCTCACCCCGCAATCGCCCGCCTACACGGAAGGCATCAAGTGGGGAGGAGTGTGCTTCGGCGTGTACTCCGCCGTGACTTTTGCTTTTGCCTTCGTGCTGCCTGAGATCGCTGACAAGATTGGGCGCAGGAAGACTCACGTTTTCTGCCTCGCCTGCGGCGGCCTTGGCCTGCTGTCAGTCTCCGTCATTCACAACCAGTGGCTGCTCTTTGCCTCTATGGCCGGTGTTGGTATTGCTTGGGCCAGCATCTTGTCCATGCCCTACGCCGTACTGGTGGGTTCGCTGCCACCGGCGAAGTTTGGGGTCTACATGGGCATATTCAATTTCTTCATTGTGATCCCCGAGATCATCGCGGGTGCCTTGTTCAACCGCGTCGTGACCTTCCTCATCCCACGCCTGCCAGCTTCGATCGATGTTCGCCTCGCCGTAGTGATGATCGGAGGCTGCGCTCTGCTGCTTGCAGCCTTGCTTATGCTCCGGGTTGAAGATGTGACGGAAAAACGTACAGCGTGATGCTGGACGCTGCGGTCCGCTGTCGCAGTCGACGGCGTGGCCCTGTGCCTGACTTGAAGCTTCTAAAGTTTTCCAACCTTTCGCCTAAGGAAATACGGCACTATCGCGCTCAGGCCTGCGATTCCATCCCTCTGATGGTGATACGCTGTGCTTATCGTCCGTCAGTGGGGAAGCCATTCCAACATTATCGCGGCCTGAAACCTTTGCTACTGTTTTCAGGTTGTGGGGGTAGCTATGAGTTCTGAGAATCCGCTACAACTGCGCGGCATCGAGTTCACCGAGTTCTGCGGCCCGGCGATCGCCAAACTCGACGCCCTGTTCTGGGATTTTGGTTTTTCCAAGCTGAAGAAGCACGCGACCAAAGACATCACCTACTACCGCCAGAACGACATCCACTTCCTGCTGAACGGCGAGCGCCGCGGATTCTCGAGCGAATTTGCCAAGAAGCACGGCCCCTCGATCAGTTCCATGGGCTGGCGCGTGGACGATGCGAGCTACGCCCTGAAGGAAGCGGTTAAGCGCGGCGCGCGCGCAGTTGATGAAGCCGCGCCGGGCCTGCCGTATCCGGCTATCTACGGCATCGGCGATAGCCTGATTTACTTTGTTGACCGGTTCGGTGCGCGCGGATCGATCTACGACCGTGACTTCGTGCCCCTTGAGCGGCCGCGCGTGCAGCCCGACCGGGGTTTCATGCGGGTCGATCACATGACCAACAACGTGCCTGCGGGCACGATGGAGCAGTGGGCGAAGTTCTACAAGAGCGTATTCGGCTTCACCGAGGTCCGCTATTTCGACATTAAGGGCGCCAAGACCGGACTCACCTCTTATGCCCTGCGTTCTCCCGACGGCAGCTTCTGCATCCCCATCAACCAGCCGAAGTCCGACAAAGACCAGATCGCCGAGTACCTCGGCGAATACAACGGCCCCGGCGTCCAGCACCTGGCTTTTCTAACAAATGATATCCTCGCCTCGCTCGACGCCATGAAGGGCAGCAGCATCGAGACGCTCGAAATCGACCCCAACTATTACGAAGAGGTTTTCCAGCGCGTGCCGAATGTTCGCGAGGATCGCAAGCGCATCATGCAGCACAACGTGCTGGTCGATGGTGATGAGCACGGCTATTTGCTCCAGATTTTCACCAAAAACGTCATCGGTCCTATCTTTATAGAGATCATTCAGCGTGCCGAGCACCAGGGTTTCGGTGAAGGCAACTTCGGAGCGCTTTTCCGCTCGATTGAAAAAGATCAGGAGAAACGCGGCGTCCTGTGAGACGCCGAACCGTGGCCAGGAGACAGGCGATGAACCCCCAAGGAGTGTTGGAAAAAAGCGCGAAGCCCAGCGCGACTGCAGTAGCTCTGCAGTATTTCAGCGGCTTCGGAAACGAGTGCTCGAGCGAGGCTCTGCCCGGCGCCTTGCCCGTGGGACAGAACTCGCCGCAGCGCGCTCCACTCGGCCTCTATGCCGAGCAGATCAGCGGCACTGCGTTTACCGCGCCGCGGTCGAGCAACCGGCGCAGCTGGGCCTATCGCATCCGCCCCTCCGTGGTGCACAAGCCGTACCAGCCGATTGCCGCGGGTCTGCTGCGCAGCACTCCCTTCGACGAGGTTCCGACTTCACCCAATCAGTTGCGCTGGAACCCTGTTCCTATCCCGACAAAGCCGACGGATTTTGTCGAAGGATTGATCTCGCTCGCAGGCAACGGCAGTGCATCCATGCATTCTGGAGTAGCAATTCACGTCTACGCAGCCAATCGCAGCATGGAGAATCGCTGTTTCTATGACGCGGATGGCGAGTTGGTGATCGTGCCACAACTGGGCGAACTGATTCTTGCCACTGAGTTCGGCCGCATCGGCCTAAAGCCAGGCGAGATTTGCGTAATTCCCCGCGGTATCAAATTCCGAGTTGAACTGCGAGGGAAAGAGGTCCGTGGCTACATCTGCGAAAACTACGGCGTCCCGTTTCGCCTGCCGGACCTGGGACCAATCGGTGCGAACGGCCTGGCCAACGCGCGTGATTTCCAGATTCCGCACGCCGCCTACGAAGACCGCGAAGGCGATTACCGTGTGGTCGCCAAGTTCGGCGGCAAGCTTTGGGAATCCGAATACGATCATTCGCCGCTGAATGTGGTGGCGTGGCACGGCAACTACGCACCGTATAAGTACGAACTCGCACGTTTCAACTGCATCAACACTGTGACTTTCGACCATCCCGACCCATCGATTTACACGGTGCTTACCTCGCCTTCAGAAATTCCAGGAACAGCGAACTGCGATTTCGTCATCTTTCCCCCGCGCTGGCTGGTGGCCAACCACACCTTCCGCCCGCCATGGTTCCACCGCAACTTCATGAACGAATTTATGGGGCTGCTGATGGGCGAGTACGATGCCAAGGCCGAAGGCTTCCTTCCCGGTGGCGCGAGTTTGCACAACTGCATGTCCGGACACGGTCCGGACGCCGAGACCTACGAGAAGGCTTCGACTGCCGAACTCAAGCCACAGTATCTCGACGACACCATGGCCTTCATGTTTGAAACACGCTTCATCTGCCGGCCCACAAAGTTTGCGATGGAGACCGCCGAGCTGCAGCACGAGTACTATCGCTGCTGGCAGGGACTGAAGAAGCACTTCCATCCGAAAGGCTAGGCGTGGCGAACACGGCCCTCGATCCCAAACGTCGTACCGTGGCTGCCTCGCTCCGCGTGCTACTGGCTGATCTCATCGACTACGCCGGGCTATTTCCGCCAGCGGGCTTGTCCATGGATGCGGCAGTCGAGAATTACTCCCACTACCTCGCGAGCGAGGATGCGTGGGCGCTGGCCCGATTTGTAGTGCCCGTGAGCCGATTGAGCGAGTTCGAGGCGGTACGGGCCAAGTGCGCGCGGGACCACGGTGTCTGGCGACTGAGTGTTCTGCTCGGACCGGATGCAGAGCGGGAAGCTACGACGATCCGCGAGTTTAACGATCGCAACGCGAGCGTCGCCAAAGTCGATGCCGTAGAAGCCAAGGCCGCCACGGAAGAAGATGTCCAGCGAGTGATTGTCTCCATGCCTCGCGAAATGTCGGCCTTCTTCGAAGTGCCACCCAACCTTGCGCCGACGCTGCTGCCTGCGATCAGAGAAGTGAAGGCGCAAGCGAAGTTCCGCACCGGCGGTGTGACGCCTGACATGTTTCCGGCTCCTTCGACGGTCGCTGCTTTCATCCATCAGTGCGCCAGCCATGAGGTTGGGTTCAAGGCAACCGCCGGCCTGCACCATCCCCTTCGTTGTACGAAGCCGTTGACCTATGAAGCCAATGCGCCGGCCGGCGTTATGCACGGTTTTCTAAACGTCGTTCTTGCTGCGGCGCTGGCCCTGAACGGCACGTCGGAACCTGGGCTCACGCGCACCATAGAAATCCAAGATGCCCGTGCGTTTGATTTCAGCGATGACGGCGTGCGCTCCCGCGACTGGTTCCTCACGACCGAGCAACTGGAAATCGCTCGCCGTACCTTCTCCGTCTCATTCGGTTCCTGCTCGTTCGAGGAGCCTCTCGCCGACCTGCGGGAGTTGGGGCTCCTATGATCTACTCCATCAACGACACTCACGATCCGCGCGCTCTCTCTTGGGTCAAGTCTGCGAACATCGCTGGCTGTGATTTCCCCATCCAGAACTTGCCATTCGGAGTTGTCGAACATAACGGACAGAGGCGGATCGGTGTCGCCATCGGCGATCAGATTCTCGATCTTGCGGCTGCCGCTGCTCTGGGCTTCCTCAGGAGCATGGACGGCGCCGTGGTTGCCAGTCTCGAACAGCCTACGCTCAACGTCCTGATGAGCCTGAGCCCGCGACAATGGTCCGCTCTGCGCCGCAACATCTTCCAACTGCTCAAACAGGGTTCACCCGCCGAAGCCCAGGCGGCGGAGCTGCTCGTGCCGCTCAGTTCGGCCCGCATGGTTCTTCCGGCCGAGATCGGCGATTACACCGACTTTTACGCATCCGTGTTTCACGCCACGAATGTCGGCAGGATGTTCCGCCCTGACAACCCGCTGCTTCCTAACTACAAATGGATTCCTATCGCTTATCACGGCCGCGCGTCTTCGATTGTGCCGAGCGGAACGCCGGTGAAGCGCCCGCACGGACAGACAAAAGCCGACACCGCCGCTGCACCGGAGTTTGGCCCGAGCAAGCGACTCGACTACGAACTTGAAGTCGGCGTTTACATCGGCGCCGGTAACCGCCTCGGCGAGCCGATCCCGATCGGCGAAGCCGAACGCCATGCCTTCGGCCTGTGCCTGGTCAACGACTGGTCGGCGCGCGACATCCAGGCCTGGGAATACCAGCCGCTTGGCCCATGCCTGGCCAAAGACTTCCTCACCAGCGTCTCCCCGTGGGTCGTCACCATGGAGGCGCTCACTCCATTTCACGCGCCCGCGTTCGAGAGGCCGGCTGGTGACCCCGCGCCCTTGCCGTATCTCGCCAGCGACGACGATCGCCAGCACGGCGGCATTGATCTGACCCTTGAGGTCTCCCTTCTTACCCAGAAAATGCGCGACGCCGGGATGGCGCCCCACCGCCTGAGCCGGAGCAGCTTCCGCGATATGTACTGGACCCTAGCGCAGATGATCACGCACCACACCTCGAACGGCTGCAATCTGCGGCCCGGAGACCTGCTGGCAAGCGGCACCGTCTCCGGTCCTACGAAGGACTCGCAGGGAAGTCTGCTGGAACTCGCCGGGCGTGGCACCGAACCGGTCATGTTGCCTTCAGGCGAGAAACGTTCCTTCCTCCAGGACGGGGACGAGGTCGTGATGCGAGGTTTCTGCGAGCGGGAAGGTGCGGCGCGCATCGGATTCGGCGAGTGCCGGGGCAGGATTCAGGGCTAGGCGCTGGCTGCAACTTTTCCTGGGCCTCCGAATCCCATAAATGCAGGCGGCTCGTACGCATGCGTTAAGCACAGGTCTCCCGGAGGCGCAGTTCGTGAAAATCAGCTGCATGGAAGTGATCCGGGAGCTTTCCAGCTACCTTGAAAGCGACTTGGACGACGGGCTCCGCCTGCAAATCAGCGAGCACCTCGCCGGTTGTGCCCATTGCACTGCGATCCATGACGGAACACGCAATGTGATCCGGCTAGTAGGCGACGGCAGGTCGTTCGAACTGCCAGTTGGGTTCAGCGCGCGGCTGCGCCAGAGAATTGTCGGGTCACGGTTGCTTTCGCCAGTAGAGTCGAAGGGCAAAGCCCACGATATGGATGGCAGCTAGCAGTACGGCTAGGAACTCGCAGACTAGGGCGCACATGAATGACCAGGCGAAACCTAGATGATCAGTGTAGAACCTTCCGGAGTCGAGAACAGCCTTCCCAGCAGTTCCAGGCAGACAACCGGCGCATAGGCCAAGCCTAACCACGCCAAGATCATCCACGGACTGCGAACGAACGAAAGCAGCCTACTCATATGTATTCTAGCCCGATTCCATCAAGCTGCGGGCTCACGATTAGAACACAATCGCTGCGTCCGAACAGCGAGTTCTACCTTCCCGCGCCGTCCCCCGGCCTCATCCCCTCGACCTTCAGCCGTATCCGGTACAGCCCCGTCTTCGCGCACAGGTACAGCGTCTTGCCGTCGTCATCACCCCACGCCATGTTGTGCGGATGCTCCGGCCCGACAATCGTTCCTAGGTGTTTGCCCTCCGGAGAGATGATCCACAGCCCGCCCGGAGCTGAGACGTAGAGATTGCCCTTCTGGTCCACCTTCATGCCGTCGAGCGCATCTTCGCCCTCCGCGGAAGTCATGTCGAAGAAGACCTTGCCGTTCGCCAGCGTGCCATCGGGCTTCACGTCGTAGCGCATGATGACTTTGCGCTTCTCATCCCAGTTGTCGAGATAGAAATATTTCTCATCCGGGGAAAATGCCAGCCCATTCGGACCGGTCAACTCGTGCGTGAGCAGGCGAAGGTCTTTGCCATCGGGTGAAACGCGATACACGCCGCTGTAAGGAATCTCCTTGCGCGGATCGTCGAAGAACTTGGGCAGTCCGAACGGCGGATCGGTAAAATACAGTGCGCCATCCGACTTGTATACCAAGTCATTCGGGCTGTTCAGCCGCTTGCCCTGATAGTTGTCAGCCAGCACCGTGAGCTGGCCATTCTTCTCCATGCGCACCACGCGGCGGTTGCCGTGCTGGTTAATGGTCAGCCTCCCCTGCCGGTCAAGCGTCAGGCCGTTCGAACCAGGCTGGCTGTATTCGCCGATATCCATGCCGCGGTAGCCGCTCTTGGTCATGAAGATGGAGAGCTGTCCATCGGGCGTCCAGCGATAGATCAGGTTGTTGTTGGGATCACTAAAGAGGAGATATCCGTCAGTATCTTCCGTGCGTGGTACCCAGATCGGTCCCTCGGTGAAAAGAAACCCGCCAGCGAGCTTCTCGATCTTCGCGTCCGCCGGAACAATCTCATCCAGCGCTGAGTCCTTGCGGATGATCTGCGCCGTGGTCTCGCTGATGGCGACCTTCGGTGCCCTGTAGAAGTCGAGCGTGGCAGACTTGATCCAGATGAAATTCTGCGGACTGAACGAGATCGGCCCGTTGATACCGAAGACCGCCAGCTGGATCTTTTGCCCAGGCTGCGCATTGTGGGTGAGGATGATGCGATTAGGCGCGTTGAATCCCTTAATGACCGGGCCGCCCGATTGGCCAAGGATCCGCGGCATGTGTCCGTCTACCCAGATCTCCGCGTAGTCATCAATCACGATTTCAAAAGCAACGGTCGAGCCGCGAGTCTCGAAGTTCGCGACTTTCTCGGGGATGGTGATGTTGATGCGATACCAGTTGAAGCAGACCTTGGCCGTGGAGCGACGCTGGTCGAGCGTTGCGGCAGCGATTGTCTCCCACTGGGAGTCGTCGAAGTTCGCTGCACCAGCGTGCGGTGCATAATCGTAGGTCTTGATCGGATCACCGCTCGGCTTCAGATCGGCGCCGGGCTTGCGCGAATCCGCATCAACGATCTGTACATCGTGGTAACGCCACTGGCCGCGAACCAGTTGCACGCCTTCACCGCTGGCCAGGTCGACCACGGCGTCAGGCCGGCCCACGGGCGGATCCTGTCCGGTCTGTGCAGTCGCGTGCCCGGCCGTGAAACTCACAGCCAGAGCCAGTGTGCCCGCCACACCCCACATCCCAAGTTGCCTGTTCATCTTCATTTCTCGCTTAGCGAACCTTCACCACGTAGTAGAGGAACGGATTGGTCACATCCTGAAACTGGTGCGGCACCCCGTTAGGAACAACGATCACGTCACCCTTCGCAAGCTGCCGAGTCTCTCCGCCCTTGATGCCGACGCCACGAATTTCGTCTTGCGCGACTGTCTTCCCGTCCACAACTTCGCCGCCCGCAACGAACTTCGCCGTGCCCTGCAGAACGTAGATGACGTCTGCATCCTTGGTGTGGACCTCGGCCTGGCCGGGCTTTTCGCGGCGGCTGGCGTGCACCATGTAGTTGCGCCCGTTGCCGTCCAGCAGTACCGATCCCTTGCTGAACGCGGTATCCACCGTTTCCTTGTCAAAGAAGGAGACTGGCGCGGCTGACACCGCATCCTTGCCACTGAATGCACCCGCACCGGCCAAGGCCAGTTCTTCATCCTGCTGCGCACTGCTGGCGCCGCTTACGCCGACTCCGCCCACAATCTCGCCATCGATCGTGATCGGTATGCCGCCGATGAGGGGAGTGAAATCATTGAGCGCAGTCATGACCGTCCGGCCCTTGCCGCTGGAGTTGATCAGTTCTTCAAAGAAGCGGGTTGGCTTCTTGAAGAGCACGGCGGTCTTCGCCTTGCCAATGGAAATATTTGCCCCGGCCGCGAACGTCCCGTCGAGCCGCTCGAGTGCCATCAGGTTGCCGCCGTCGTCCACCACGGCGATGACGCCCCCCGGCGCATTCACTTTCTGCGCGTATGCCTTAGCCGCGGCGATCACGCGCTCGGCACCCTCCAAGTTCAGAGTTTTCTTGCTGACGGTTTGGGCGCTTGCGAACCGGCTCAAGAGCAAGCCCACCACGATGACAACGGACCAACTGATTCTGCGGGTCATAGAAATTGTCCTTTAAGAATGAGGGCGCGGCGTCCAGGTTTGAACCGTTCCGCGCCCCTCCTTGAACTGGTTACATTACCGGCGAACTGAAGCTGGCTTCGCCCAGGTTCACTTCCGCAAAGGCGCACCAGATCTGCACTTTCGCGATGTTCTTCACATAGCTCGGAACAGCGATTTCTTTCTTGAAGTTGTTGCCGATCAGGCCCTTGGTCTTGAGCTTATCGAGCAGATAAACGTTGCCCTCGGAGTCCACCACCTGCCAGTGCGGATCCGGGGTGTCGGGAACGACGAAGTCGTCTGACAGAGTGAGAATGCTCTTGCCGTCGCGCGTGCTGTGGGTCACGGTGCCCTTGTTGGCCTTCGGCCCCTGGAACGGGCCGGAGGTATGCGAATCTGCCGCTACCGCCGGAACTGCCGCCACCAGAGCGGCCATGATCACGAATGCGAACAGCGCCTGAATTACCTTGCTAACCTTCATTGCTTTGCCTCACACCTTTTGAGATTGCGTGACTTCCCGCGTGGCGGTGAATCGTTAACGATTCGTGGGCCTTTTGTGCTGGGCCGGTGCCTTGTTGGGAGTGTCACGTGGCCAGTGTGATTCGGGTGTTTCAGGAAGGTTTCAAAGTTGGCGCACCAGCCGAGCCGGGCTGGCTGGACAAAGAAATGTGCAGCCGCTGTCACTTCCGCGAGCGGAATGAATCCTATCCGCTGACCCCATGGAAAGCGCACTCAACAATTCCGCCGTAGCTATGCCAGACGCGCCACGAGAGATGGTCGTTGCCCGCGATCTGGGTCTCATCGCTTCGCTGCGTGCGCACTGGCCCGAGTATCTGATGGAAGCGGGGCTGCTGGCGGCTTTCATGATTTCAGCGTGCATCTTCGGTGCGGTGTATGAGTCTCCTCTTTCTCCCATCAAGCGGGCCATCTCATCTGGGTTTGCACGCCGGGTCCTAATGGGGATGTCGATGGGGCTCACCGCAGTCAGCATTATCTATTCTCCCTGGGGCAAGCAGTCGGGCGCGCACATTAATCCTTCTGTGACGTTGACGTTTCTGCGCCTGGGAAAAGTCAAACTCTGGGACGCTGTCTTCTATGTATTGGCGCAGTTCACCGGCGCGATTTTGGGTGTTCTGCTGGTAGCCCGCTTCTTAGGCAGGGAACTCGCCGATCCAGCCGTGCGCTACGTCGTCACTGTACCCGGCCCTAAGGGGCCCTGGTTGGCCCTGCTGGCAGAGTTCGTCATCGCCGCCGGTATGATGTCGGCCGTACTTTATTTCTCCAACCACCACACACTGCACCGCTACACTGGCCTTTTCGCCGGGACGCTAGTGGCCATTTACATCACGCTCGAAGCGCCGTTCTCCGGCATGAGCATGAATCTCGCTCGCACGGTCGGGTCGGCCTTCTCCGCGGAGGTCTGGGACGCTCTCTGGGTCTATGTAACAGCTCCCCCGCTCGGCATGCTGGCCGCCGCCGAGTTCTATCTGTGGTGGCGAGGCAAGGCCGCCGTCCAGTGCTGTAAGCTCCACCACAATAACGACAAGCGCTGCATCTTCTGTGGCGCCAATGGAGGATTCGAGGTATGAGCAACCACTACGACGTCATCATCATCGGCACCGGTGCGGGCGGCGGCACGCTCGCTTATCACTTGGCGGCTTCAGGTAAGAGCATTCTCGTGCTGGAACGAGGCGACTATGTTCCTCGCGAAAAAGCGAACTGGGACTCAAGAATCGTCAACGTCGATGGACACTACAACACCAAGGAAACGTGGCGCGACAAGGATGGCAAAGAACTACACCCGCACACCAACTATTTCGTGGGCGGAAATACCAAGTTCTACGGCGCGGCCCTCTTTCGTCTGCGCCAGCAGGACTTCGGCGAACTGCGCCACCACGGCGGCATCTCGCCGGCGTGGCCCATCCGCTATCAAGATCTTGAGTCGTACTACACGATGGCTGAGAACCTCTACCACGTGCACGGCAATCGCGGCGAAGATCCGACCGAGCCGCCCGCCAGCGCGCCATACCCCTGGCCCGCGGTGAGTCATGAGCCGCGCATCCAGCAGCTTTCCGATGATTTTGAGCTCGCCGGCCTCAAGCCGTTCCACGTGCCGGTCGGCGTCATGCTGGACGAAAAGAACCCCCAGAAGAGCCGCTGCATCCGCTGCAACACGTGCGATGGATTTCCGTGCTTGGTTGCTGCCAAGTCCGATGCTCAGGTGGTCTGTGTAGATGAGGCTATCAAGCAACCAACGGTCACGCTGGTGACGAACTCGTTGGTCAAGCGGCTCGAAACCGACGCCTCTGGCAGGGAAGTGAAGAGCGTCGTCGTCGAGCGAAACGGTACCGAACAGCGCTACTCAGGTGATCTTGTTGTCGTCTCCTGTGGCGCCATCAACTCAGCTGCGCTTCTGTTGCGCTCTGCCAACGACAAACATCCTCTTGGGCTTGCGAACAGCTCCGACGTCGTTGGCCGCCACTACATGGGACACGTCAACTCCGTGCTCATGGCGATCTCAAAGTGTCCGAATCCCACCATCTTTCAGAAGACCTTGGGTGTGAATGATTTCTACTTCGGAGCCGACGACTGGAACTACCCCATGGGCCATATTTCCTTCGTCGGCAAACTCGATGCGGCCACCCTGCGCGCCGGTGCTCCCGCCATCGCTCCCAACTTCACCCTGGAGCTGATGGCCACGCACTCCCTCGACTTCTGGCTCACGTCAGAAGACCTTCCTGATCCCAACAACCGCGTGTCGCTCGACAACAACGGCAACATCGTGCTCAGTTACACCCCCAACAATAGCGAAGCGCATGACCGCCTGAAAGCCAAGCTCCAGACCGCGATGAAGCTGACGAACTGCAAAGTCCACGGCCACGAGTGCCACCAGGGCTTATTTGCGCGCAATCTCTATCTTGGACAGAAGATTCCCCTGGCCGGTGTAGCCCACCAGAACGGGACCATCCGCTTCGGACACGATCCCAAGACCTCGGCGCTCGACGTCAACTGCAAAGCGCACGACCTCGACAATCTGTACGTGGTGGACGGCAGCTTCTTCCCGTCCAGCGCGGCGGTGAATCCAGCGCTAACCATCATGGCGAATGCGTTGCGCGTTGGAGACCACCTGCTGGAGCGCATGGGTGTGAAGCAGGCTGAGAAAGACTCGCTGGCGGTCACCAGGTAAGAGATGACAGCCCTCCCTCCAACACGCGGGCGCCGAAACGCGAAACTGGTTTGCGTTCTACTCCTGGCACTGTTCGCAGTGCCCGGCTTGGGCCAGCAGGCGCCCGTGAGACCGGTCTTGGCAGTTGATGCCGTCAGCATCACGGTCTCCGACATGGATAAGGCCCTGGATTTCTACACTCGAATCCTGACCTTTGAGAAGGTTTCAGACTCCGAAGTCACAGGCGAGACAGTCGAGCACCTCGAAGGCGTCTTCGGCCTCCGCATGCGCGTTGTCCGCCTGCAACTCGGCGATGAATTCATCGAGCTGACCGAATACCTCGCCCCCAAAGGCCGGCCCATCCCGGTCGATTCGCGCAGTAACGACCGCTGGTTCCAGCACATTGCGATCATCGTTAGCGACATGGACAAGGCTTACGCCCTGCTTCGCCAGAACAAGGTCGAGCACGCATCGTCCGGCCCGCAGACCCTCCCCCAATCGAACAAGAATGCCGCGGGCATTTCTGCCTTCTACTTCAAGGATCCCGATGGGCATCCGCTAGAAATCCTCCACTTCCCGCCGGACAAGGGCGCCCCGAAATGGCACCGTCCCACCGACAAGCTCTTTCTCGGAATTGACCACACTGCAATCGTAGTGTGGGACACCGATGCCAGCCTCCGTTTCTATCGCGATCTGCTTGGCATGCGCGTTGCAGGAGAGAGTGAGAACTACGGCACCGAGCAGGAGCACCTGAACAACGTTTTCGGCGCCCACTTGCGCATTACAGCCCTGCGCGCAGCAACCGGCCCCGGAATCGAGCTGCTTGAGTACCTCGCCCCACGCGACGGCCGTCCCTTCCCGGCGGATGAACACAATAACGACCTGGTCCACCGTCACACGGTGCTCGTCGTCGAGAATGCAACCGACAGCGCCGAAATCCTCGGCAAGGCCAAGACTTCCTTTGTTTCCTCCGGCGTAGTTGCGAATCCTACCGAGGGACTTGGCTTTCACAGAGCCTTCATCGTGCGCGACCCGGACGGGCACGCTATCGAAATCGAGGAGAAGTAATCATGCGTTCACGGAACCACGGCATACTGGGCTCAGCGCTGGCCGGCGAGCTGAATCTGGAATTGACCTATCGTGCACTCAGCTACGGAATGCGGGAGATTTCTCGCTATGGTGCGGTTGATCCCGCCGAAGTCGGCATTGACCCCATGGCAGAGGACGTTGCGTTCCTGATGAGCAAGAACTAGGGTAGATACAGAGGGTAGATACAAGGGGTGAGGGATGACAGCAGAAGAGATTCGTCTGGCAGAAGCGCGTGACCGCAAGAAACACTGGAAGCGTTGGGGCCCCTACCTTAGCGAGCGCGCCTGGGGCACGGTCCGCGAAGACTACAGCGCTGGTGGCACAGCCTGGGAATTCTTCCCGCACGAGCACGCCCGTTCGCGCGTCTATCGCTGGAATGAAGACGGCCTGGCCGGTATCTGCGACCGTCGTCAGTACATCTGCTTCGCACTGGCGTTGTGGAATGAGAATGACCCGATCCTGAAAGAACGTCTCTTCGGTCTCACCGGCAACGAAGGCAATCACGGCGAAGACGTCAAGGAGTACTACTACTACCTCGACAGCACGCCGACCCATTCCTACATGAAGATGCTGTACAAGTACCCGCAAGCAGCGTTTCCCTACGCACAGCTTGTAGAGGAGAACCGCCGCCGCGGCCGCGGCAACCCTGAGTTTGAGTTGATTGACACGGGCGTGTTCAACGAGAACCGCTACTTCGACGTCGAAGTAGAGTATGCCAAGGCCAGTACCGAAGACATCCTGATCAAGATCTCTGTCACCAACCGCGGCCCCGAATCGGCCGACCTGCGCGTTCTGCCCACCATCTGGTTCCGCAACATCTGGTCCTGGGGCAGCAAAGATCCCAAACCCGAACTGCACGCGGAGAAACTGTCGCCCCACTCTGTTATTGAACTGAACCATCCCGAATACGGCAACCGCTGGCTGCATTGCGAAGATTCCCCCGAACTGCTCTTCACCGAAAACGAGACCAATGCCCAACGCCTCTGGAACACACCCAACCAGACCACTTATGTGAAAGACGGCATCAACGACTACGTTGTGAACGGCAAAACCTCCAGCGTGAACCCCGCCTGCAGCGGTACCAAAGCCGCTGCGCACTACCAGATCACACTGCAGCCCGGAGAAACTCGTCTCCTGCGCCTGCGCCTCACGGACTCCTCTGGCCTCGGCTCTAAGACCTTCACGGATTTCGACACAACGTTCCAGGTCCGCCAGCACGAGGCCTTCGACTTCTACGGCACGGTAATTCCCGCGCACCTGTCCCCCGACGCCAAGAACGTCATGCGCCAGGGTTTCGCCGGCATGCTCTGGTCCAAGCAGTTCTATCACTACGTGATCAAAGAGTGGCTCGACGGCGACCCCGGCAACCCGCCACCTCCGCACGAGCGCGTGCATGGCCGCAATCACGAATGGGGACACCTCTACAACGCCGACGTCATCTCCATGCCCGACAAGTGGGAGTACCCGTGGTATGCGGCATGGGACCTGGCCTTTCACTGTGTTCCGCTCGCGCTCGTCGATTCCGATTTCGCCAAAGAGCAACTCGTCCTCATGCTGCGTGAGTGGTACATGCATCCCAACGGCCAGTTGCCCGCTTACGAATGGGCTTTCGGCGACGTCAATCCCCCCGTGCACGCCTGGGCTGCTCTGCGCGTCTACAAAATTGACAAGAAGCGTACCGGCAAGGCCGATCGCGACTTCCTCAAGCGCGTGTTTCACAAGCTGCTGCTCAATTTCACCTGGTGGGTCAACCGCAAAGACATGGATGGCAAGAACATCTTTCAGGGCGGCTTCCTCGGTCTCGACAACATCGGCGTATTCGACCGCAGCTCGCCGCTCCCCACCGGCGGCTACATCGAGCAATCCGACGGCACCAGTTGGATGGCGATGTACACGCTCAACCTTCTTGCCATCGCGCTCGAACTCGCGAAGGAAGACACGACTTACGAAGACGTGGCCAGCAAGTTCTGGGAGCACTTCGTCTACATCGCTCACGCCATGAGCCATCGCGGCGAAGACTCCATGGGCCTCTGGGACGATGAAGACGGCTTCTTCTACGACGTCCTGCGTCTGCCCGACGGCGCCAACTTCCCCATGAAGATCCGCTCCATGGTGGGTCTGATTCCGCTGTTCGCCGTTGAAACGCTAGACTCCGAGCAACTGAAACGCCTGCCCGGTTTCAAGCGGCGGCTCGACTGGTTCGTGGACAATCGTCCCGACTTGACCACTAACGTCGCCTGCATGCGTACGCACGGCATGGAGGAACGTCGGCTGCTTTCCATTGCCACGCCCGACCAGCTACGCAAGATTCTCCATTACATGCTGGACGAGAGCGAGTTTCTCTCGCAGTATGGTATCCGCGCCCTGTCGCGTTTCCACCTCGACCACCCTTACATGTTGCATGTAAACGGCATGGAACACCGTGTGGACTACGAGCCGGGCGAATCTTCTACCGGCTTGTTCGGCGGAAACTCCAACTGGCGCGGCCCCATCTGGTTCCCCGTGAACTTCCTGCTCATCGAGTCGCTGCAGAAGTTCCATCACTATCTCGGTGACAGCTTCAAGGTCGAGTTCCCAACAGGTTCCGGCACCATGATGACGCTCTGGGAAGTTGCCGGCGAGCTTTCGCGGCGTCTTTCCAGCATCTTTCTCCGCGATGAGACCGGGCGCCGGCCCGTATTCGGCCAGCAGCAGGTCTTCCAGCAGGATGCCAACTGGCGCGATCTCGTTCCCTTTTACGAGTACTTCCACGGTGACACCGGCGCTGGCGTCGGCGCCAGCCACCAGACCGGATGGACCGGTCTCGTAACCAAGCTGCTGCAACAGAGCGGCGAGTCGACTGAACACAGCGCGGGTCACGCCTCTGTAACCAACCACCGGACGGCGCATCACAAGAGCTGAGGAGAATTAACCGTGAAGGCAGTCAGTGTATTTCCTGGAAAGCCCGGCAGCGTTCATCTCGCCGAATTGCCCAAGCCGAACGTGGACGACGTCCCAAACGGGCGTGGCGTTCTCGTCAAAGTTCTGCGCGTAGGGGTTGACGGCACCGACAAAGAAATCAATGCCGCCGAGTATGGCGCGGCGCCTCCCGGCTACGACTTCCTCGTCATCGGCCACGAAGGTTTCGGGCGCGTGGAAGCGGTCGGGCCGAATGTGACGGAGCTCGCACCCGGGGACTACGTCGTCGCCACCGTTCGCCGTCCCGGCCACAGCATTTACGACGTCATCGGCACCAATGACATGACCACGGATGACGTCTACTACGAGCGCGGCATCAACCTTCGCCACGGTTACCTCACCGAGTACTATGTTGACGACGCCGAGTTCATCGTCAAAATTCCCAACGGCTTGAGGCAGGTTGGTGTGTTACTCGAGCCAATGACGGTGGTCGAGAAGGGAATCACCCAGGCCTACGAAATCCAACGCCGTCTCAGGGTCTGGAGACCGCGCAAGGCTGCTGTCATGGGAGCCGGCACCATCGGACTCCTCGCCAGTCTCGTGCTGCGCCTGCGTGGCCTCGACGTGACCACGTTTGGCCGCAGCCAGAAGCCGTACAAGAACGCCGACCTCATCGAGGAACTGGGCGCCCGCTACATTTCGACCAAGGACACACCCATCGCAGATGCCGCCAAGAACTACGGTCCCTTCGACCTCATCTTCGAAGCTACGGGCAACTCGTCGGTCGTCTTCGACAGCATGCAGGCCCTCGGAAAAAATGGCGTTCTCGTGCTCTCCAGCGTCACCGGCGGCGACAAGATGATCGAAATTCCCGCCGACCGCATCAATCTCGAATTCGTTCTCGGCAACAAAGTCATGGTCGGCACCGTCAATGCCAACCGAGAATATTTCGAGATCGGCGTCAAGGACATGGCTCAAGCCGAAGCTCAGTACGCCGGTTGGCTGGGCAAGCTGCTCACCGATCCCGTGCAGGGCCTGGAAAACTATGCCCAGCTCTTCGAGAAGCTGACCAGCGGCAACGGCGCCATTAAAGTCTTCTGCCAGGTCGGCGAAGTCTAATCGGTAGAGAATTCAATCACAGCGCGCATCCCGACCGGGCCGCGCCATGAATTCACTGAACATTAACAATTCTCGCTTGAGTCGCGTTCGACACTCTCACGCCAAAGTTGTAACCTTTGCTGATTCCGTGACTCTCATCCCTTGAGAACGCGTGTTCCGGAGACCTCTCATGGCAAACGCAATCAGCTGGATCGTACGCATCATCGCTGCCATCATCCTTCTGCAAACGCTCTTCTTCAAGTTCACCGCCGCGCCCGAATCGGTTTACATCTTCACCAAGGTCGGTGCCGAGCCTTGGGGCCGCATTGGATCAGGCGTGGTCGAACTGATCGCCGTCATCCTGCTGCTGACTCCGCGCTGGAACTGGCTGGGATCGGTGTTGGCGATTGGTGTTATGATCGGCGCGATCGGCGCCCACTTGACCCTGCTCGGCGTCGAGGTCCAGGGTGACCGCGGACTGCTGTTCGGTCTGGCCTGGGCAGTTCTCGTGACCGCCGCTATAAACTTGTTTCTTCACCGAACCGAGATCCCCTACTTCGGGGCTAAATTGGGGTGAGTATGCATCCGGTAGCGAAAGCCGCGGAAGAGGTTCTCCAGCAGGGGTTGAACCTGTTGGCGCAAGTAGAGGAAACGACCTACGGCAAGTTAGTTGGCCCGCCTTACCGTGCCTCGCTCGGCCAGCACTACCGCCATGTCCTCGACCATTTTCTTTGTCTCGTAGCCGGTGTCGAGACACTGGAAATCGATTACGATCGTCGCGGTCGGGATGTGCGCCTCGAAACGAGCCGCGAATGCGCCTGCGCCGCTACAGAGAAACTGATTCGCGCGTTCCAGGCTTATGATGACGAGATGATGGAGCGCCCCTGCGGCGTTCGCTACAGTGTTGGATATGGCGATGTCGAACCCATTCGCCTCCCGTCGGTCGTCGCGCGTGAGGTGGCCTTCTGCGTCGGGCATGCCGTGCACCACTACGCCATCATCCGTCTCCTCTGCTCTGAACTGGGTGCCAACCTCGAACCGGAACTCGGCATCGCACCTTCAACGCTCAAGTACCGATCCACCCTCGTGACGCAGTAGCCTTCTCTTCTGTCATGTGCACGCTAAGTTTCGTCCCAAATGACCGCGGCTACTTTGTCTCTATGAATCGCGATGAACTGCTCTCGCGTGGAACGGCCCTTTCACCGCAGCTGTTTCGTTCGGGAACTGCGTCGGCCCTCTATCCATATGAGCCGGATGGCGGCACTTGGCTGGCGGCCAATGAGTTTGGTGTAACACTCGCCCTGCTCAACTGGAATGACGCCGCGAAAACAATGGGCGGAGAAAAACAGAAATCCCGCGGCTTGGTGATCCCCGTGTTGATTGGCAGCTCCGGCGCTTCCGAGGTGAACGAAACGCTGCGAACGCAGCCACTCTCCGGCACGCTGCCATTTTGCCTCGTAGGAGTGTTCGCTCGCGAACGAGAAGTCGGGGAATGGCGTTGGGATGGGCAGCGTCTGATGCACAACCGCCACTCCTGGAATATCCGTCACTGGTTTTCCTCCGGCTGGTCTGACGAGACGGCTGCCGCCCGCCGCGGCGCCACTTTCGATGCGGCCCGCAGTGACGCCGACGCCGGCTCTCTCGCATGGCTCCGCCGCCTCCACCGCTCGCATCAGCCCGAGCCAGGAGCATTCAGCGTCTGCGTCCATCGCGATGACGCCTCCACTGTAAGCTACAGCGAAATCGTCTGTGGTCCGACGAAACTGGAGTTCTCCTATCAGCCGGGTCAGCCCTGTGCTGACAGGGAATTTTCAAAGCCAGTCGCCCTCCGGCTCGCCGCTACCATCGGCGCTGCCTGAAACTTTTTTCCATCTTGCGATTCCTACTCCCGAAGCGCATGATTCCACGAATGTCCCCGACTGAAGGAGCCGCATGGCAGGCAGAGTAGTCGTCATCACAGGCGCAAACGGAGGCCTCGGCACCGCCGTCGTGCAGCGCTTTCTCGAAGGCGGAGCGACTGTCGTAGGCGTCGCGCGCAAGATTCAGTCCTCCGACTTCAACAACACGGGCTTCTCTGCGATCGCCACTGATCTTACTGACGCCACCGCCGTTGCCGCCATGGTGAGTGACGTGCTTTCACGCTTCGGCAAGATCGATGCCCTGGTGCACGTGATGGGCGGTTTCGCCGGCGGCAAGACCATCGCCGAAACCGACGACGCCACCTGGATGCAGATGCAAAGCCTGAACCTGACCTCGGCCTTCTATGTGACGCGCGCCGTCGTGCCCCACATGCGCAAAGCCGGATTCGGCCGCATCGTAGCCGTCGGCAGTCTCACCGCGGAGGAGCCGCATGCCGGCCTCGGCGCCTATGTCACATTCAAGGCCGCGCTCGTTACCCTGATTCGCACCCTGGCTCTCGAAAACGGTGCCGCTGGCATCACCGCGAACGCAGTCCTGCCCGGCACCATGGACACCCCCGCCAACCGCTCTGCCATGCCGAATGCTGACTTCTCCAAATGGCTGAAGACCTCTGATGTGGCGGAGACCATCCACTGGCTAGCCTCCGATTCCGCCGGACCAGTGAACGGCGCCGCCATTCCCGTGCGAGGTCGCGATGTATGAGCATTTCGCCAGGCTTCTCGTCTTCGTTCTCGGCGTCTATGTAACGCTGGGGTTTATCTTTGCGATTGCTTTTACCGCCATCGGGGTGCAGCGGATCGATCCGGTTGCCCGCGGAACTGGCATCGGCTTTCGGTTGCTCATCCTGCCCGGCGTCGCCGCGTTCTGGCCTCTGCTCGCACGCCGCTGGATCGCTGGTACCGCCGAGCCCCCCGCTGAGAAGGAGCCGCACCGGTGATTCAGCCCTACCGCACATTGCATCGGTACACGTTTCTCCTTCTGCTGTTATTGCTCCCGACAATCTTCGTCGTTGGTTTGCACGATCGTCGTCGAGTGCCTCTGATGCCCCCGCCTGATCAATCGAATTTTTCTACGGTGCGCGAAGCTGACGGCTACTGGCAATCCCAGAAAATTCGCGTCACTCTGCTGCGTAAGTCCGGCGAAGCCGGCACATGGTTCCGCCTGACGCCCTTGCGCACCCCGCAGGCTCCGGATGTCGTGGTGTATTGGTCGGCTCAGCTTCCTGACCACAACATTCTTCCCGCCGACGCGCGTCTTCTCGGCCCGCTGGATCCGATGGTTCCGTATCGCCTGCCCGAACCGTCCGACGGCCACCTCGTGCTCTACAGCCTTCCCCTGAACACCGTCCTTGACTCCACCTCGCTCGGGATGCAGCCATGAGCGTCCAGTACACCGCGATCGGCTGGAACCGCCAGAAGCGCCTTTATGACGCAGTCCTCGTGGTGGGTGTCGTCCTCTATCTCGGACTATTTGTAGGGCTGGGCGCGACCCTCTTCCCATCCGCCACGGCAGAGACCCTTCTCATTCGCGGACTGGGTACCGGGGCATTTCTTCTCCTCCACATCGTGCTCTGCATCGGCCCGCTCTGCCGTCTCGACCAGCGCTTTCTCCCGCTTCTCTACAATCGCCGCCACCTCGGCGTGACCACGTTCTTGCTGGGCCTCGCTCATGGCAGTTTTGCGTTGTTCCAATTCCACAGCCTGGGCAACATCAATCCGCCGCTAAGCCTGTTGATCTCCAATCGCAATTTTGCCAGCGTTCCCGATTTCCCGTTCCAGCAACTCGGCCTGCTGGCTCTAATCATCCTCTTCCTCATGGCAGCCACGTCGCACGACTTCTGGTTGCGCAATCTCACACCCCCAATCTGGAAGGGCCTGCATATGCTGGTCTACATTGCCTATGCCGCGCTGGTGGCGCATGTGACGCTCGGAGCGTTGCAGTCAGAAACGAGCCCCGTGCTGGCAGGCATTGTGGCGCTGGGTTTGGCCATCATTCTGACCTTGCACCTGCTCGCCGCCTTTCGTGAGCGCCGCATTGATAGCCAGCGCGCGCTGGCAGTTCCCGACGGCTTTGTGGACGCAGGTCCCGTCGCCAGCATCCCGGATAATTACGCCCGCGTCGTCTCCTTTCGCGGGGAACGAATCGCCATCTTTCGTTATGGCGGGAAAGTATCCGCACTCTCGAATGTTTGTCGCCATCAGAACGGGCCTCTGGGTGAGGGAAGAATCATCGATGGTTGCGTGACCTGTCCCTGGCACGGATACCAGTACAAGCCCGAGGATGGCCGCGCTCCCGCGCCTTTCACCGAAAAGGTTGCCACCTTCCCCACGCGAGTTCTCAACGGAAACATCTGGGTCAATCCCCGCCCCAATCCGCCCGGCACCCGGGGTGCACCGGCGCCCGTCAAGGAGTCGGTATGAGCGAATTCTTCGTCGGCTACCTGCCCAAAGCGCCCCCAGGCATCGCGCGGATTCTCCGCCGCACCGTCTTCGGATTGCTGCTCGCTACCTCGCTTCTTGCCATTTCGTTAGTGAGAAGCCAGCATCCGTTCCCCGATGCCGTGTTCGAGTACGGACATGTGCGCGACTTCGAGGGCGTTCTCCGGGCGCGGCCCTATCCCATGCTGATGGTTCCGCGGCCCGGCGCTCCCGACTCCGTCGCGGCGTATTCGAGCTATCTGTTAGTCGGAGAAGGGAAGCACGCTATCGAACCGCTTCCCGCCGAATTGTCGGACCGTCGGGTCAGGCTACGCGGCACGCTTATTTATCGCGATAACCAGACGGCAATCGAGGTCGTTAAAGGTTCAATGACCGCAAACGGGAGCGCCAGCAAAACGCTTTCCTCCCTGAGTTCGCAAGGCTCAGCCACGCTGACGGGAGAAATTGTCGATACCAAGTGCTACCTGGGCGTCATGAATCCCGGCGAGGGCAAAGTCCACCGCGATTGCGCCGCACGATGCCTGAGCGGCGGTATTCCACCCGGCTTTGCGGTAGCGGACAGCTCCGGACAACGCGAGGTCTATCTTCTCGAGACCTTAGACGGCGGCCCTGTCCCGCGCCCATGGCTGGAACTACGAGCTGGCGCACTGCTTACCCTGCGCGGTACTCTCTACCGCGATGGTGACCGGCGAATCCTTCGCATCTCACCGGAAGAAACTGCCCCCGCATCCCAGGCGGCGCTGCGCACACAAGAGAACCCAACCGCCGCGCCGTAGCTCACCTCGGCGCCGTTGAAACGGATTCGGAGGCCCTTACTCTGAAGGCGCTACCCCCCAGCCTTCGTCCGTCTTTGCCGCCTTCAGCACCACGCTCTTTGGATCAGCGTGGAAGAAATCCGCGCCATACTTGTTGATCAGAACCGTCCGATCCCAAGTCTCAAAACCCTTCACCAGGGGTTGCCCCGCATCAAAGAACTCGCCCGCGCGATTGGGCTGCCACTTCCAGGTGTACTCCACCGTCGCATGGGTCGGGTTTTCCATTGTGATCTTGTTGACGGCCACGAGTTGACGGGACGCCAACGGTACCGTGTACTCCGTTTCGCCCGTCTTCTCAACTTTCTTCACGCCCGGAATCTCCGCCAGCAGCTTCTCCCCCTCGGGGGTCAAGGAAATGGGGATCTTCGTACCCTTAGGCTTTCCCACTGTGAGGATGCCAGCCTTCGCCAGCAGCTTGTAGTGAGGATCGTACGTCTTTTCATCGGTGCCGAGCGCAACCATGCCGACATGAAAATGCACAACCGCCGGGCCCGGCCCCTTCAGGATTGCGCTGACGAGCTGCGACCCTTGCTCCTGCGTCAGAACCTTGCGCGCTTCCATGATGTAGTAGCCCACTACGCCCAAAGCACCGGCGATTAGAGCAATAATCAGCAACAGCGGAATGATGGATGATTCTTTCTGTTCAAGTGCCAGTTCCTCTTCAAACATCGTGGTGTTTCCTCCAAAAGGAAATACCAGCAACCTGTCAAAATGTTATTCCCCAAAAATCGAGAAAAACAAGGGCAGCCGACACACCCGTTCACCGCCAACAGCAGAAAGCCGCAAGCGTTTGCACAATAGCTTGCTCCTTAGCTCCAGTTCGCCTCGCAAGGTATTGAAATGTAAAGACTTGGATTGACGCGCTTGGTATCCGGCTTGCCCGCACCTTGAATAGATCCGCTTCGCGTCTGACGGGTCCGGAGTTATCTAACAAGTGGTCGCTCGAACCTCAATTGCGGCTCTGATGGTCGTCATCATTCTGTGTTCTGTCGAGCCGTGCTTCAGTGCCTCCCTGCTCACCTCGCAAGTCCCGCATCACCCCGGCCTGCGAACGTTCACCCGCTCCTGGCAGCCGATTGAGCACAAATCGACATTTGAGGCCATGAAGCACACCTCCCGACCTTCAGGCTGCGCCGTGGAAGCTCCACCCGAAGCGCTCACCACACCGAATCCGCCTTCCGCGAGCGCGGGCGCGCTGCGCTTGACCGTCAGCTTCATCGTGGGTACCGACGGCCGCGTCTACAGTCCGCTGGTGCTCGACGGGAGTGGCACCCTAGATCACCAGATTCTCGACCTGGTCCGCCACTGGCGCTACCGCCCCGCACTGTGCAATGGCGCTCCCACCGAAGCCGAGGCGCGGGTGGAATTCTCCACCGTGAATTCCAACTGAGGTTTGACATACAATTGCATCCAGCCGACTCCATGGACGAAAAGAAACCAGGCAACGAGCCTGGGCGGGCGCCAGCCGCGTCCGCCTCTGGAGAAGTCCAGCCGAACGCACCGGTCGATGAGTTTTTCAGCAAGTTGCAGCAGGATGTCCTGCGCTGGCCGAAGCCTAGTGAAGAAGCCGTAGCCGCGGCACGTTTAGCCATTGGACGCGTCGCGCAGCAATCGTTGGCTCGCGATCCTGGGCCGGATCATGAGCACGATCACGATCATGATGACTTGACCATGGACACGACCCCATCCCGTCGTTGCGGCACCTGCGGAGTAGCCGTCCCGGCAAGCTTCGCCTTCTGCGGCGCTTGCGGCGTGCCTATGGACAAGCCGTCTCAGCCCGAAAGCGCTGGCGGTGCTTCGCCCAAACACCACTATCACCACCACTACCATCACCACTACTTCGAAGGCAAAGGCGAACTCGGCACCGCCTTGCTTGGCGCTTCCGCGGCGGCACGCTCCGAACCCGCTCGGCCGTCTAGCCCCGCTCCCGGTTTGCCCCCCACGTTGTCTCGCGCCGAAGTTGCCGTTCGCACCCTGGCGCAGGATCTGGTCACCGCCTGCAATACGCGACATCTCGAGAACGTCCTCGATTGCTACGCTCCCGATGCACTCGTCCTGCGCACCAACATGCCGCCCATCCGCGGCACCGCCTCGATTCGCGAGTTCTACTTTGCCGCTCTGGATGCGGGTCTCTCGGATGTTGAACTGGAAGCGATCCGCACGGTCGTGGCCGGTGATATGGCGTTCGAGGTGGGACGTTGCAAGATGCTCGCTCCTATTGCCGTTGGCAAACGGCGCGAAGAGCGCGGCAAGTATGTGCTGGTTTTCGGACGCCGTTCCAGCGGCGAATGGAAAATCGTCACCGATTCCTGGAACAGCGATCTCGCCCTGAAGCCCGGAGGGGAGATGGCTCCAACTACCTCTCAACCCCCGAATCCACAACTCGCTAAGGTGCAGCGTCGCCCCTGACGTTCACGCCGCCGGTACTCCCAAGCCAGCGAGTTCCTGCCTCACCTGCGCCGCGTTCTTTACCTGGATTGCTTTCATGCCCATCTGCCGCGCGTACTCCACGTTCAGTTCGTGATCGTCAAGAAAGCAGCAATCCTCCGGCTGCTTCTGTGAAATCTCCAACGCCACCCGGTAGATGTCTCGTTCCGGTTTGCGCAGCCCCACGTAGCAGGAACTGACAAAGAAGTCGAAGATCTCGCGCAGTCCGAACTGCTCGATGCGGTACTGGTTGAGTTCCCGTGACTCGTTGTTGATGGTCGCCATCACGTAACGTCCGCACCCAGCCAGTTGTCGCGCCAAAGCCAAGGTGTCGTTAAGGGGCTGAGACAAAGACTGGATGTAGTTCTTCATCTCTTCCCGCGTAAAGGAACGTTGCCTGTAGAAGATTGTCCGGTCCAAATATTCATCCAGTGTGATCTTGCCCCGCTCGAACGAAGAGTTCACCATTTCGTGCCGGTCCTGAAACTCCTCGGGATCCAGCTGAAAGCGCACAAGCGCTGCCTCCCGCTGCTTACGATCCCAAGCATTCGTCAGAAGTACCCCTCCCACATCCCAGAACAATGCTCGCATGCCACCCATAAATTCGCTCCCGCTTGAATTCACCCCAGTTGCTGTCGAGAGATGATACACGGGTCCGTTGCAGTCAGTTCAATGGTGTGGGTAACCCTCGATAAGAGCGAAGTCTCTGTCAAGGGTATAGTTCTCCTGGGCAGTGCGTCAGCACCGCTTGCTTCGCCAGAGAGGTTGAGGACCAAGACTCTGGAAATCTCACGCCGAATCACTC
>Ga0075028_100000002_pt1 | contig 218555 bp, 194 predicted proteins | sample LitLauG_LLR_2014_FD_71390 | JGI IMG/M metagenome (GOLD analysis project Ga0075028, IMG submission 71390) | Freshwater sediment microbial communities from Pennsylvania, USA - Little Laurel Run_MetaG_LLR_2014 | ecosystem: Environmental > Aquatic > Freshwater > Creek > Sediment | place: USA... | reverse complement strand
CGAACGTGCCCGCGGCCCAAAGCCTCTGGCGAAGCTCTTCTCGGCTCAGCATTTCTCCGGGACGCTCCAGCAGCAACAGCAACAACTGGAACGGCTGGTCCTGCAGCCGGACCCGGGTCCCTTGCCGAAAGAGCTGTCTCGAAGCACACCGTGCTTCGAACACTCCAAAGCGGTAGGTCAGCGTGTTTCGGATGGCGTCGTTCACGAGGCCTCACAGCAACTTGCCCGGAATCATCCTTCCGTCGCGGGAATCTTACCACCTTCGACCAAGCCCTTCCTAATGATTTGATTCTCGTTAACCACACTTACTAAGTGGCTCGTGAATCAACACCTTGGCGGTTAACCAACGCTTTACGATCTGTACCTTTGACCTGCGCCCGGATCTGGATCACACTCGCCCCGCTTTGCCGGAGTTCAATCTTTTCCTTTGGGGACCGATATGTTTTCCGCACGTGCCCGTTGCGCCATCTGCCTTGTGCTGGTTGTTATGTCCGCGGGAATCGCTGCCCCCGTATACCTCTGCGGGCAAGTTGCGCCCACCGTCACTTTCAACAAAAAGTTCGCTCCACCCACGGCCAAGGTTTTGGTCAGCGGCAAGGGGTTCAGTGCTGGGAGCAGCATCCTCATCCAGTTTGACCAGTCTCCCGTCGGCCAGGCCCACACCGACGCCAACGGCACTTTTACCAAGGCCGTCGTTAAAATCCCCGGCCGCGTCACCGAAGGCAGTCACGTCTTCGGCGTATCTGACTCTTTCGGAATCAATGTCCAGATCCCATTCCTGATCGAGACCGACTGGCCGCAGAAACGCTTCGAGCCCGGCAACTCGGCCTACAATCCCTATGAATGGAAGCTGGACACTACCACCGTGGGCTCGATCAATCCCGCGTGGAACACGATGGGCCGGCCTGGCCCATGTTTGCAATCGACGGCCATCAAGTACGGTGATGTCGTTTATTTCGTTAACGGCAACGCAGGCCTGCAGGCGCTGGATCCAGCGACAGGGAAACTGCTCTGGGGGCTGGACACCTCTGGAGGCACCAAAGCAAATTGCGGAACGTCACCCACCGCGTCACCCGGCGCAGGACATCTGGTTTCCCTCGGCAACGCGAAGGGGGAAGTGTGGGCCGTCAGCACCGTCACCCACAAGAAAGTTTGGTCTGATTCAGGGTTTGTGAGCTTTCCGTATGGTACGTGGCCGATTTCGGTCGGCGGTTCCTTGTTCCTTGTCGATTCGAAAGACGATCTGACGTCGGTGAACCAAGTCACCGGTGTGACGAACTGGAACTTGGCCAGCTATTCGTTCAACCGACTAATTGCATACAACGGCGGCGTGCTGTACACACTCGCGAAAGACAGTGCTTGCTCCAGTTCTTATTCGTGTCCAGTCGGACGTAGCGCTAATACCGGCGCACTAACCTGGTATGACGACACTGACAAAGGCGTTGGCTTCGCTCCCGTCGCTTCGGGAACGGTCGCGTACTTCGGCTCCAGCCCCCTCAGCAGCACCTACGTTCTTCCTCTTTCTCCCTCCGCACTTGACACAACCACAGATAACAATGACCTGTGGAATTTTGGCGGCCAGTTAACAGACTTGGCCTTGAGCAAGGGGCGGCTTTACTTCACCTGGCTGACTGTGGACGTCGGTGTCGAGCAGGCTTACTTTGGCGCGGCGAACACCGCGGACGGCTCGGTTGCCTTCTCGGTTCCACTCACCATAGCTTCCAGCCCAATTGTGGCGAACGGCGTCGTCTACGTCGGTATTCAGTCCGGGACGGACTGCAGTAAGAAAATGGCTTCGAACTCCATTGAGGCGTTCGACGCCACTAACGGGAATCTTCTTTGGACCTACACGTTCTCCGGCTCTTGCAGCAATAACGTTCCGCCGGTTCCGTCCGCGGTCGTGGACGGAACGCTTTTCGTCACCAACAGCACCGACGGCACCACCAGCGACCTCTGGGCCTTCCGCTAGACGACTTCCGTTTGAGGAGAAAAACATGCGCAGCCGAATCACGGTTCTTGCTCTGCTACTCATCGCAACCGCAGTCCCTGTGAGTCTCCGGGGACAAACCGCACCCACCATCACCTTTAACCGGAGGTTTGCCCCACCCACCGGCACGGTTCTCGTCTGCGGCAAGGGCTTCAGCCCGTACAGCAGCGTGGTCATCCAGTTCGACCAAGTGCCCATCGGTCAGGCCCGCACCAACGGTCACGGTGTGTTCAAGACAAGCGTCAACATCCCGGGCCGCGCCCCCGAGGGCACTCACATCTTCACTGTGACCGACGGCAGCGGCATCTCCATCTCTCCCCCGTTCCTGATCGAGACCGACTGGCCGCAGCAACGCTTCGATCCCGGCAATACGGCCAATAATCCTTACGAATGGAAGCTGAACACCACCACCGTAGTAACCCTCATGCCGGCGTGGAACACGGTGGGCCGGCCGGGGCCGTGTCTGGGTACGACGGCGATCAAATCGGGCGGCGTTATTTATTTCAATAGCAACTACGCGGGCCTGCAGGCGCTCGATCCAGCGACCGGCAGCCTGCTTTGGGGATTCGATAGACTTGGTCCTGACTCCGAGAATTGCCCGCCTGCTTGGGGCATCCCGTACGCTAGCGAAGTCTTTGGCGGCTCGCCCACCGCCAGTCCCGGAGTCGGGCATCTGGTTTCCGTGGTCAGTCTTGGCGCGGTGGTGGCAGTCAACACTGTTACGCACTCCGAGGCGTGGATCCGCAGCGGACTCGATTTCTTGGGCTTTTTTGGCTGGCCGATCTCCGTCGGGAATTCTCTTTTCGTCGCGACCGTAAACAAAAGCATAGACGGTATCAACAGCGGTAACTTGGTATCGCTGAATCAGTTCACCGGTGCAGTGAACTGGGTTGGTACAGACTATGTGTCGCAACCAATCGCATACAACAACGGGGTCTTGTACACCCGCGACGGCTACCTAGGCATAAATGGTTCACAATTTTGTCCCTCCGGTTACAACGCAGCGACGGGTGCTCTCGCTTGGTATGACACGACTTTGCAGTGTGGGTTTACCGGTGGACTAGGTGCCCCTGCTTCCGGCGGGACCGCTTTGTACTACGGTCCTCTGGTTGGCCCTTCCTTCGAAGAACCCAGCGCGCTCGATACGACCACCGACAACAACACGTTGTGGTCATTGGCCGACAGCCAAAACCCTTCAAAATTCGCGCTCAGCAAGGGGTTGCTCTACCTCGGTTGGCAGGACGAGGCGGGCTTTCCGTTTTTCGGAGCGCTGAATACGTCGGACGGCTCCATCGCGTGGGGACAACTCTTGAGTTCGGCCGCGTCCGACCCAGTCGTCGCCGACGGCGTTGTCTACTTCGGTCATCAGGTGGGTGATTGCAGCTCGGGTGGCTTCAACAACGTGATCGCTCTGGACGCCATCAACGGCTCGTTTTTGTGGATCTACGCGTTTCCAGGCCCTTGCAGCAACGGCGCGCTTCCCGTCCCATCCGCACTCGTGGACGGAACACTCTATGTAACCAACAGCACCGACGGAACCACCAGCGACCTCTGGGCCTTCCGCTAGCCAGACTCCACCCCCGCGCGGTCGCCGATGGATCCTGCTCGGGATTCCCTCGTGCGTTTGCTCGGCCTGCGAGAAATCGCCTGCCTCGCCAATCGCTAGCGCGCGAATCACGTCGCAAGGATGCAGTTCGTAAGGGGGCGCCTCTCCCAATCCTTACCTCAGGCCATTCCCATTTTGGAACGCGGCCCGGAAATCACTGATTTTTAAGGCTTTACTTCCTGTGGAAAACTACCGGCGTAAGTTGTTGAAAACAGGCTAGTTAGATATGGCATTTGCCAGCGTTCTGTGGCCCGTGGCGAGGCTCGGAAGCCTCAGCCGACCCAAACCTCGTCCCGGGTCGTGCTCGGCGATCCTGGGGCAATTCTGAGGGCGTAGCGGCCATCTCCCGCAGCGGGCGCAAGCGGAAATCTGCGGTGGCGATCCAAATTGCCGGGCTTCGCCCGGCCGGACAGCCGGGGGCGCCTGTCCCCACATGAGCCTCGCCTTGAGGCAGTTCCCGTGGAAAGCTTTTCTCTGTTGTCCGGTCTATTGTCCGGTCAGCAGAAACAACGGCGTCTGCCGCGGAGGCGTGGTGCAGTTGGAGGAGCAGGCGGCGGTGGGCGTCGGAAGATTGGCAACCAGAGAGTCGGGCGGATAGTTGCCGCCATTCACGTTGTTGTCGGCGGTGAAGATGGTGGCAACCATTTGCGCGTCGCACACGCTGACGTAGACGCGGCTGCTGTCGGCGGCGGCGGCGGCGGAAACGCGGAAACGCACCGACTGCACCGAAGGCGCGCTGGCGCCGGACAGCGTCACCACTCCCGGATTGTAAGGCGCGCTGGCAATGCAGGACCCAACTTCCGTGACGGAGTTATTCTGCGCGGCCGGCAGCGGCGACACCGTCGTCTTGATGGTGTTCGACGCTTCATCAATCACCGTGACCTGCGGATAGACCAGGCATGCCGAAGTATTTGCGGGATCGGATTCCAAACAACCTGCGCCTAGTTGATAACTGGCGACATAAGCGCGACTGCCATCGGGCAGCGCAGTCACAAACACTGGTGCGGGAGCAAAACATCCCGCACAGCCCACACCGCTGGGGATGGTGATGGCGGCGAGTTGCAGCGGTTGATCCACGGGCACGTTGTTGACGAGGTACGAAGCGGCGAAAACATACAGCGTCGAGGTCTGCGGGTTGGTGACGTAGATTCTGTCGAGTTTGGGATCGAACATCACATAGTTCGAGCCATTGCCGACTGGATTCGCCGCAGTGACGGTGTCGGTCGCGACATCGAGGGTGAACAACTCACCCGCATTCGCCCCATTGCCCTGCGTGACGATATAGATTTTCTGGCTGTCTCCGCGAGCGGCCATCCACACCGGCGCGCTGCCGGGGAACGGCACGCCCAGCGCCGGATCAAGAGCGATGGTGTTCTGGGACATGTCCACTGTGTTGAAGCTGAGCACGGTGTTGGAAGCGGAAACGTTGCTCGCGCTCTGCGTTCCCGCATAGAGCTTGTTTGCGTTCGGAGGCTCGGCAAGCGAGACCGGATGCAGGTCCGCGCCCAGGTAGATGGTGTTGGTAACGGCGTTCTGCGACGTGTTCACCACCGAGATGGATTCCGTGTTGACGGCACCCGCGTCCACGCCATAGTTGGCGGCAAACACCAATGACCCTTGCGTGACTGCGACCAAGTCGGGCAGATAAGGGAACGTCCCGGAAGCGCCGGGGGGCGCGGTGGGCAGGCTGTAGATGGCCAGCGGTGAGATGGCGGTCGAAAAAGAGTTCTCCGGAATAAACGATCCGATGGTGTCGCCGGCGCCTGTTATCACGCTGCCGGCGTTGGCGACGAAAATGCGCGAGAGTGTGGGGTTGATGACGGCATGAGTTGGGTTGGAGGAGACAATCGCGGGATTGTTGGCGGTCACGCCGATGGTCGAGTCGCCCGAGACGTCATACTGCATAGCCGTGCCCTGGCCTGAGTTCCACACGTGGTTGGCGGAATCGTAAAACTGGTTGGCGGTGAGAGAGAAGACGGTGTGGAAATTTCCGGGTGTGGGGGGATTGGTGTTGACGCATCCGGGGACCGGGTTGGCGCCCACACAGGGGATCACCACCGGACGATAGACCTGTCCACAGGAAATGCCCACCACGGCCAGGCACAACAGGCCCGCCAAGTTCAGCGCACGTCGCAAACTCATTCTCACTCCAGCTTGGATTCAGATTCGAGCGGAATCGGTAATTGTAATGGTTGGATGCATTTCCGCGCCAGCGGGAACAACGTGTTGAAAGATCACAGGCACCCACCGTGATTATGGTGTCGGGGAGTTCAAAGGCTGGGCCAGTCCCCAAAGAACGCGTCAAGGGTGGGGCAACCGGCAAGAATGCTCTCTTTAGGAACAAAAACTAAGGCGCAGCATAGCGCCGCGCCCTTTGACGAACGATTCACTTCGAACGCTTCACTTGGCCAGAACGATTTCATACACAACGCCGCAACCCATGCCGCAGGTCCTATTGCCTCCAATAAGTGTTGTGCCGAAGACGTTTCCGGAACCATCCAGGGTGAGACTGGAAGCCGGGCTCCCACCATCCGTCTTGCCGTAGAACGCATCGAGCACGGTCTCGGCCCAGCCGGTTGAGATGTGGGAAAGCTTCAGCGCAACTCCCTGATAGACGCCGACGCGGCCGCCCGCGGCGGTGGCGGTGTAAAGATTTCCATCCGAGTCCAGGGTGAGGTGGTTCTGCGGGAAACCGCCTTTATATCCGCCGTCCGTGCCATCCGTTGCAGGTTGGAAAATATGGAGCACCGTCTCCTTCCATTTGCCGCCGGTTGACGAAAGTTCGAAGACGACGCCACAGCCTGCAGCGACTTGCGTGGCGCAGCCACTGGAACTGCCTCCCTGAAGAGTCGTGCCATACACATTTCCCAACGAGTCAACCGTCACGGGGCCGGCAGGCTCGTCGCCGTCGGTACCTCCGCTGAAGGTGTGCAGGACGGTCTCAGTCCAGCCACCGGAAGAATTGGGCGACAGCTCAAACACGACTCCGCAACCGGACAGGACGAAAGTGCATACAGAATTGGTATTGCCGCCCTCAAGCGTCACGCCGTACAGGTTTCCAGAACTGTCCAACGTCAAGCCGCCGATGGGAGAACTGCCATCAGCTCCACCCGTGAAGGTATAGAGCACAGTCTCCTTCCACGTGCCTCCAGTCGAGGAAAGCTCGAATACCAGATTGCCCGCGCGGGAAACGCCATAGAGGTTGCCCACGGGGTCGAGGGCAAGCTTGCCGCTGGGACCGCCGCCAGCAGGAAAAGCGTACAGCACGGTGTACTTCCATCCGGAAGAAGTGGGAGACAGCCGGTAGACGAAACCCGACGAATCCACATCGTCACTGGCTGCGCCATAAAGGTTTCCGTCCCCGTCGGCGACCAGCTCGCCAGAAGGGCTCGAGCCGTTCTTGCCTCCCGTGAACTGATGCAGGGTGGTGATTTTCCAGCCGCCGCTCCCTCGGGACAGCCGAAACACAGTACCGCAGCCCAGGATGCAGTCCCCGTTGTCCATGTGGCCGCCCTGAGAGGTCACGCCGTAGAGGTTTCCGGAAGCATCAAGGATGAGGTCGCCGAAGGGCCCGGCTCCGTCCGGGCCGGTGAAGTAATGGATGACTTTTTCCTGGGCTTGGGACCTAGCGGCAAGGCTGAGAGTGAGGGCTGCACAAATCAGCATCGTCGAGATGCCGCGAAAAAGATGGAGAGCGTGGGGCTTTCTGCTTTTCATCGAATGTGTCTCCTTGGCAAAACCGTTCATGGGATGGTGCAGAAATAGCGTGGATCGTTTCACACGCGGCGATGGAACTTCTCCAGCTCAAGGTTTTTACCTCCGCCACCTGCAGAGCAACGTCAACTTCCCCACCCTGTCGCAAAAATGCGACAAGGGTGGGGCACCCGGCCGATCGGACTGGATTCATGCGCTACGGTTTTACCTCCGCCACAGGCTGCGGATGCGGGCCTTGCGGCAGGTTGCGGCGCAGCGGGACGCGGCGCGGGGTGGCCGGTCTGGAGCGGCCTTCTTTCGTCCGCCGCATCATGTCCGGCTCGTGCGCCCACTGAATGCTGGCCTCTTCGGGTTGGCCGAACAGTTCAGGGTGCAGATAGTGGCCGCGCTCGACGGCGTCTTTCGTCTCTTCCGTTGGAATGCGGTGCGCGTTGGCCCACGCGTCCTGACGAACACCCGTGACCTGCCAGGAAACCTCCACGTTTGGTTTATCGGTCTTGATCGTGAACTTGCTATCGCTCATCTTGCGACCCACAATTGCCTGCGCGAACTGACCGATCACGGTGAGCTGATAGCGGAAGTCCCGGTTGAGGGCCTCGAACCAATCCGGCATGGTGACCGTGGCCAGACCGGTAGAGTCCGTGGTCACGTTGCCGTTGTAGATGTTCATCATGTCCGGCGATTCGACGAACGAGTGATAGAGATACTTGTTGGCGGGGTCGAGCGGATGATCAATCTTGAACGAGCCGCCTTGCTTGGTCAGCGTGCCAAAGACATTGACCGTGGGCCCCGCTCCGCCAAGCGTGACGTAATTACCCAGGTTCATTACTTCCGTATTGCCCATTCTGAACGACAGTGCCGGCCCATAAGGCCCGGGAAGGTTGCCATTCAGAATTGTCTCTCCGTTTGAGGTGTCGGCGAGAAGTGCGGATTGGAAGCAGTATTCGACGTTGTTGTTCTGGGGCGAATTGAAAAAGCTAAATCCGACAAAATTCTCCCCGCAACTGGAATCGGTAACGTCAATTTCCTTGTAGGAGTTCGGGTATTCGGCGTACTTGTATGCGACGGCGATCGAGCTATTTTTGCCGGGGCCGTAGTTCTCGGAGCCAAACACAGAGTAGGTGCCCAAGCCGGAGCCGTCGAAACCGTTGATCTCGGGGAAAAACGTGGCCACGGGGAGGCTTCCGTTCGTCAAGTTAACAGCGCTCCCGTTGACATATGTGTTGCTGTTCGAGTCCCCCATCAGCGAGTATTGGCAGTTCCCGAGAAAGTACCCGAACTCCAGTCCGGAAAAACCTGGACCGCAGCCGGGGTCTCCAATCAGCGTGTCCATAGCAGGGTGGTCGGCGTTCCCGGCAGTCCCTGCAACGTCCAAGGTTGCAGCCGGGGCGGTGGTGCCCGGGCCCACACCTAGTCGCTTGTTGAGAAAGTCGGCCGACAGGAACTCGCGACCCAGACCGTCGCGCCAGTCCATGCGGAAGGCCTTCTGGTTCCAGAAGATTCCATAGTCTGGCGAAGACGGGCTGAACGCCAGGACCATCCTGCTATAGAAGTGGCTGCCTTTGGTCGGGCTGGCGTTCATGTAGAACATGGTCGCAGGCGAACTCAGAAAGCCCTGGCTTCCGTTGAGAGTGAAATCGGCGTACGTGTATTGGGTTTTGAGGCCGACGTTCCCCGTGGTGGTGAGCGTGCCCTGGTAAAACGAGGAATTGGTCAGGGTCGAGGGATCGGACCACAGCGGAATGTAGCCGGCGATGCCACCGCCGCCAATCGCGCCGGGGACCGGGGCTTTGAGTTTGCCGGTCGCGGTGTTGAAAGTGCCTGAGCTCTTGGCGGCGGTGCCGGTGGCCGATCCGGAAGCTTGCGCGCCCTTCGTGCCTTGCGGCTGCGCCAACGCATAGGCCGACGGTGGCAGTCCGCCCAGCGTATCGGAATCTTTTGCCTTCAGCGCATACGGCACGCTCAACAGCAGAATGCGAGGCAACTCCTGCTGCCCTTCCGGCTGCACCCCCAGCCAGCGCGCGTCGCCCGAGGTGAACAGTTCTGCGGGCAGGCCCTCGTTCTTCGAGGACCCCAGCTGCGCTGAATACTTGCCGTGGGCATCGGGCTGCACGTTCTGCACCTCGATCCACAGCGGCGCACCGCCCTGCTGCTCCTTGTAGAGAGCGAAGGTAACGCCGGTGGCGTGGGCTATGGGACGCCCGGCGGCATCCAAGGCCGTGCCGTTGAATGGAATGAGCCGGGGAACGTTGTCGGAAACGGCTGCGGAGGTCGTGCTGGTGGATTGTTGGGACAGTGTAACTGCGCAAAGCAGGCAGAGGGTAACGATCAGAGTGGCAAGGGAGGTCAGGCGGCGCATGGCTTTCCTTTCGAAGGGCATAGTCCCCGTCCGGCGAAGCTTGTAACAGGCTATGGTGCAGGCTGGGCGCGGATCATTACAGCAGGGTAGTTATGCCCGAGTTGCGCGATTCCGTCAATAGCCTTGAACCTACTCTGTTTCTCTCCATGCAAGTGACTGATATTGCTGTGGCTTGGGCCGTGAGATGTTCTCCACAGAAATTGAATGGACACACGATAGATTGATGTTTTTCATGAAGGTCCCGCTGGCTCCTGTGACTGGCGAAGCGGGCCCCGGGATGTGGGCGGCTGGCCCCGCTTTGCTTATCTCGACGCGACCACGACCACGGCTGCCCCAACTTTCGCGGTTTTGTTCAGTCCCATGACATCCTTTACAAAGTGTCCAGAGACATCCTTTACACTCCCCGCGCGCGCAGCGCGCGGGGGTGGCGAAAGGAATGGCTTGGAAGACGATGGATGTGCAGGAGCAACGCGTGCGGTTTGTGGTGGAGGCGACGCAGAAGCTGCGGTCGTTTGGGGCTTTGTGTGCGGCGTATGAGATCCCTACAGGTGCTTACCGGGATTGCAGGTCAAAGGGATCCTTCTACTGCGTGGTTGTCCGCTTCACGGACAACCACTTCGCTCAGGATGACAACGATCGAATTGAAGCGCAAAAGGTTCGGGTGCGTCCATCTGAAACTCACCTTCCGCGGCGTTTGCCGGCTCCCGCAGCCTTGGGCGGCTCCTCGCCGGCATCGGCCGTGGCGGCTGGCTTTTTGCGGCCTTCCATTTGCGCGAGGCTTTGTTTGAGCGCGGCCATGAGATCAATGACCGGGGCAAGCTTCTTGGGGGCCTGGACTTCTGTGACTTCTCCGCCCTCGAGTTTGGTCTCGATCAGCTGCTTCAGGTTTTCCTGGAATGTGTCTTTATATTTTTCCGGCTCCCACTCGGCGGCGAGGGCCTCGATCAGCTGATGCGCGACTTTTACTTCGGCGTCTTTCAGTTCGACCTCGGGCGCGCCAAAGCCTTCCACTTTTTTCACTTCCTCGGCGTAGTACATGGTGTGCAGCATCATGCCGCCTTCGTGCGGGCGTAGAAACACGGTGTACTCGCGATTGTGCATGGTGAGCTTGGCGATGGCGACAAACTCGCTCTCTTCAAGCGCGCGGGTGAGCAGCGCGTAGGGCTTGCGTCCGGCCTCCTCGGGAAGCATGTAGTAAGACGACTCGAAATAGACCGGATCCACGTCGGAAGTCTTCACGAATTCGAGGATTTCCATGGTCTTGGCGGTCTGGGGTTCGATCTTTTTGATTTCTTCGGGCTCGATGATGATGTATTCGTCCTTGCGGAACTCGTAGCCCTTGACGATCTCGCTGCGCTCGACGACGGCGCCGTCGGCCTGGCAGACATACTGCTGCTTGAGCCGGGACTTGTCTTTGCTGTGCAGCATGTTGAAGGAAATGCTGGAGCTGCGCGCGCCGGAGAATAAACGCACCGGCATGGAGATGAGACCGAAGGTTAAGTGACCCGACCAGACTGAAGCTGCCATGATATGCCTCGAAGAGAGATGCCCTGAAAATCGTGCAATGCTCCAGCACCGCGAGTTTAGCTTATAACTTCACGTTTCCCGCGCCAAGCCTGCGCCGGGAACCCAAAGTCCAAGCACGACCGGGTGGGCCGAGAGCATGGTAGACGCTAGGGGTGGTAGTTGCAAGAAGGGGTCGAGGGAACCTACGCCGGAGACACAGAGGCACGGAGGACCTATACGAAGGAATTCCTCCGTGGCTCAGTGGTGGATTAGAATTTCACTGGACAGGAGATGTGATGACCGACCCCAGATATCCGATTGGCAAGTTCAGCTATGACGGAACGTTAACCGAAGAACAGAAGCAGCAATGTCTCAAAGACATTGAGCAGGCGCCGGCGCGAATGCGCGCGGCGGTGAAAGGACTGAGTGAGGCGCAGATTGATACGCCCTATCGCGAGGGCGGGTGGACGGTGCGGCAGTTATTGAATCATGTACCCGACAGCCACATGAATGCAGCCGTGCGCTTCAAGCTGGCGCTGACGGAGGAAGAGCCGACGATCAAGCCCTACGCCGAAGACCGCTGGGCGCGACTGGGAGACGTGGCCACTCCGGTGGAGACGTTGTTGTGTCTGCTGGAATGTCTGCACGCGAAGTGGATGAATGTGATGCGCGCGATGACGGCGGAGCAGTGGAAGCGGACGCTGCGCCATCCCGAGCAGGGCGTGATGACGCTGGAGCGCATGCTGGCGCTGTATGCGTGGCACGGCAAGCATCATGTGGCGCACGTGACGGCATTGCGGGAGAGCAAGGGATGGTAAGCGGTTTGCTTTCAATCAGCGCCTAAAGGCGGACTTGTTTTGTCCGCTCCTACGGCACGCCTGAAGGCGATGCCCCGATACGAATCGGGTTCCATCCCGGGCTGGGTTCATCATGTTTCACCATGGTTCGTCATGGACCGGGCTGCGCCCGGCGGACAGCCGAGGGCGGCTGTCCCCACGCGAGCCACGCCACACGCTTACGCGGGCTAATGGCTGACAGCTTATTTCAGTCATCTTATTTCAGTGGATGCCGGTGCGCCAGAGGAAATAGCTGACGGCTTCGCGCAGGACGGCTTCCGCGCGCGCGAACAGCGAGTGTGGCACCGAGCCGGGGCGCGGGGCGACGTAGACGGGGCCGACGCCTTCGTGTTCCAGCAGTTTGCGGATGCGGAAGACGTGGTAGGCGTCGCTGACGGCGACGCAACTGCGCAGGTTGTTGGCGCGCAGGATCACGGCAACGCGCTGGGCGGATTCGGCGGTATCGGAGCCCTGGGTCTCGGCGATGAGCGCGCTGTCGGGGATGCCGCGCTTATGGAGATATTCGCGTCCGACGCCGCCTTCACTGAACTTGGGGTCATCGGCCGCGCCTCCGGTGGTGATGACGACAGGCGCGATATGTTGAGCGAAGAGATCGAAGGCGTGATCAAGGCGGGCGCGCAAAACCGGCGACGGCCTTCCGGAATATTCCGCCGCACCGAACACAACGATGGCGTCGGCGGACTGGACCTGCTGCACGTGCGAAGTGGAGACGATGCGGGCGCAGGTCACGGCAAACCAGGTGGCTGCAGCGAGGCAGGCGACAGCGAAAGCGAGTACAAGCTTGCTTCGGCGGGCCGGTATTTGTGATTTCGGAAGCATTCCAAGTGTCGTAATCAGGGTCTCAGCGGAATATTTCAGCGCAGCGCGCGCCGCCGCCAAGAAAGCAGGTCTCTCCACTTCGCTCGCTCCGCTCCGCTACGGTCGGGGATGACAGAGTATCGGTGAATCCGCCCATCCAGACCCTATTCGAAGAACCGCGAAATTTCATCCGACGGGATCGCGCCTTCGCGGATGATGCGCCAGCGGCCGGATTCTCCGGAGAGGTCCACGATGGTGGAAGCGACTTCGCGGGGGGCGGTGCCGCCGTCCACGATGATCTGGATGCGGTCGCGCAGTTGGTCGTGGACCTGCATGGCGGTGGTGCATTCGGTAGCGCCGCTCAAGTTGGCCGACGTAGCAGTGATCGGGATTGCGGCGGCGGCGACGACGGCCAGCGGAATTTTGGCGCTGGGTACGCGCAGGGCGACGTTGCCGGTGTTGGCCGTGACTTTCAGCGGCAGCCGTGAGCCGGCGCGCACGATCACGGTGAGCGGTCCCGGCCAGAACTTGCGGGCCAGCGCGTAAAACTCCTCAGGCAGCGACTTGGCGAGGTCCTCGGCCTGGTCCACGCTTTCGATCAGTAGCGAAAGCGGTTTGTGGCGGGAGCGGGTCTTGATGTCATAGACGCGGTCCACGGCGCGCAGGTTGAACGGGTCGGCGGCCAGGCCGTAGAACGTGTCGGTGGGCATGCCGAGAACTTCGCCGGCGCGAATCTGGTCGGCGGCATAGCGAACAAGGGAGGGTTCCGGGTTGTCGCAGTTAATCTTCAGAATCTCTGGGCGCACGGCGCTCCTTACGGGGATGCAAGACTGCTTTTGTACGAGTGTGTCAACGAACAACGCAAGCTAACATAATACGGCACGGAACCCCAAAGCGCGGCACAGGGTATGATGCGGTCACCAGAAAAGTCATGAGAAAAACCAATACAGAGGCGGGAAGCGGCGGGAAGCGGTTGCGGCGCATCGAAGGCCGGCACAATCCTTTGCTGAAGGAGCTGCGCGCGGCGTTTGCACATGCGGAGCGGACCACGGCGGGAGATTTTGCGGTCGAGGGATTCAAGATCATCGAGGAGGCGATCCGCAGCGGAGTGCGTTTGAGCGCTGTGTTTGTGCGCGACTCAGCGGTGGAACGCGCCGGGCGGTTGCTGCCACAGATCGGTTCGCAGGTGGAAACGATTGCGCTGCCGGACAAGCTGTTCGACAGCCTGGTACCGAGCGATGCGCCCCAGGGAGTGGCCGCGCTGGTGCGGCCGCGGCCATGGACGCTCGACGACATTCTGGAGCGGGGGCAGTTGGGGCCGATGCTGGTGACCGCGGGACTGCAAGACCCTGGAAATCTGGGAACCATTCTGCGATCGGCGGAGGCGTTTGGGTGCGCGGGCGTCGTGCTGGGCGAGGGTACGGTGAGCGCGTTCAACTCGAAGGTCGTACGGGCGTCAGCGGGGTCGGTGTTCCGCATTCCGTGGATTTTTGGGAAAGATGCCGCGCCGTCGCTGGTGGCATTGTGCACGCGCTTGAAGGAGCGCGGAGTGCGTTTGCTGGCGACTTCGTCGCACAAAGGAACGGCGCTCGATCAGGCCGACCTCAAGGGAACACTGGCAATTTTTATTGGAAGCGAAGGCTCGGGGCTACCGCGGGAAATCGCTTCGCACATCGAGGCTGCGGTGGCGATTCCCCATGCGCCGCAGGTGGAGTCGCTGAATGCGGGCGTGGCCGCCAGCATTTTGCTGTATGAGGCGGCGAGGCAGAGGCGGTGAGTGCTTTCACCACAGAGGCACGGAGAAATGGCAACTTCTCCGACACCAATCGGAGGAATACATGGCCAAGAAACATCCACGCTTCCAGAGAGTTTCCTACGATGCGCTCAAGGCCCGGCAGAAGGAAATATACAATTTCCAGAAAATCGCGGCTACGCTTGCCTACTACGGGTTCAATTGCATCAAGTTGGCTGACGATTGGCAAGGGGCGGACTTTCTCGCCTACCACATAGATGGTAAGACCACACTCAAAGTACAGCTGAAAGCCAGACCGACAATAGACCGCAAGTATTGCAACAAAGACATCTGGATAGCCTTCCCTTATAACGATTGTTGGTACCTAGTTGAGCATGATCTCCTAGTCAAGAAGGCTCGACGACATACGAAGTGGCTCACCCGTGGTTATTGGACGGAAAAAGGTTTGGTACATTCACGGAGGATCAACCCAGCGTTGCTGCATAGCCTTGACGAACACCGACTCGGCACTCTCGACCTTAAGTCGCCCGGTGACTAGCGGCTCGACTTCTTTGTTTTCTTGTTTTCTCTGTGTCTCTGTGATTCTGTGGTGAAATGGATTTTCGATGAGCCTGTTCCAACCCATTCCGGATGTGGGCTCCGTGGATAGGAGCCGACCACTGGCGGACCGCATGCGTCCCCGCACGCTGGAGGAATACACCGGTCAACAGCATCTGATCGGGCCGGGAAAGCCGTTGCGCACGCAGATGGAGCGCGACGACACCGGCTCGCTGATTTTCTGGGGACCACCGGGCACGGGCAAAACTACGCTGGCCAAGATCATCGCGGGCATGACCAAGGCGGAGTTCGTTGAGTTTTCCGCAGTGCTGGCCGGGATCAAAGAAATCAAGCAGGTGATGGCGGACGCGGAACGGGGCCGCCAGTACGGCACGCGCACCATCGTGTTCGTGGACGAGATCCACCGCTTCAACAAGGTGCAGCAGGACGCATTTCTGCCGCATGTGGAGAAGGGGAACATCCGGCTGATCGGGGCGACCACGGAGAACCCGTCGTTTGAGCTGAATGCCGCGCTGCTCTCACGCTGCCGCGTTTACACGCTGGAGCCGCTGACCGAGGAGCAGATCGTGCAATTGCTGGCGCGGGCGCTGGCCGATGAAGAGCGCGGACTTGGGCGCATGCACGTGCAGGCCACACCGGAAATTCTGAAAAAGATTGCCGCCTACACCAGCGGAGACGCGCGCGCAGCCTACAACGTGCTGGAGGTTGCAGCCGGGCTTGCCGAGAATGGCGCGATCACTGACGAGATCGTGCACGCGGCGTTGCAGAAGCGTGTGCTGCTTTACGACAAGACCGGCGAACAGCACTACAACCTGATTTCGGCGCTGCACAAGTCGGTGCGCAACAGCGATCCCGACGCTGCGCTCTACTGGCTGGGGCGGATGTTGGAGGCAGGCGAAGACCCGCTCTATGTGGCGCGGCGCGTGGTCCGCATGGCGGTGGAGGACATTGGGCTGGCGGACCCGAATGCGCTCTCGCTGTGCATGGCGGCGCGTGACGCGGTGGACTTCATCGGCATGCCGGAAGGCAATCTTGCCCTGGCGCAAGCGGTGGTGTATTTGTCGGCAGCGCCGAAGTCGAATGCGCTCTATACCGCATACAGCGCGGTGCGGCAGGATGTTGAGCAAACCGCCGCTGAGTCGGTGCCGTTGCATCTGCGCAATGCGCCGACATCGCTGATGAAGGGACTTGGCTATGGCAAGGATTATCAGTATGCGCACGACGTTGAGGGCAAAGTCGCGAACATGCAGTGTCTGCCCGACAATCTGAAAGATCGCATCTACTACCGGCCGACGAATGAAGGCATCGAGAGGCGGATTCGCGAGCGATTGCAGGAAGTGAAGCGGTTGCGGACGCACGATGCGGGGGAAGGAACGCGAGAGCGGGAGTGAGGAGTGTGGGGCCGAGGTGTCCCCAGCAGCAGATTCCGGATGCTGGAAAACTCCCGCAGCGGCTGAAGCCGGACTTATTTGACCTTAGTTGCGGCACGCTGAAAGCGGTGCCCTGATACGAACCGGGCACTTTCAGCAAACGCTGAAAGCGTGATTCGTCGGAGACCTTTGTCGGAAGTCATCCCCTGACACGAACCGGTTCGGCGACAAACTTTGCGTTGCCTTTCAGACTCAGTACACTTATGTTCGTTGCTTCCGAGGCCAACATCAAAATGCGCTCCTCCAGTTCGCTCCGTCGTTCTCTTCTCCGATCTTTTGTCTTCTTAGGCTTGTTGATCGCTGGACACGCCATTGGATTCGCACAAACGCCAGCGTCCGCTCCGGTGATCGAGCAGGGCAAGTTCCGTTTGCACAAGTTTGAGCAGCCCATCGGCGAGGAGACTTACCAGGTTACCGGTGACGGCAGCGCGCTGGCTGTGGCCATTCAATTCAAATTCACCGATCGGGGAAGCGAGGTCCCGCTGGCGGTCAAGTTTCGCGCCGCGCAGGACCTGACTCCGGAGAGCTTTGAGATCAAGGGCAAGACTTCGCGCAATACCGAGATTGATCAGACGGTCGAAGTGAGAGATGGAAAGGTCCGGCTCCGTAACCGCGACCAGTGGACCGATGGGCCCGCACCGCCGCCGCAGTTTTTCACGATCGAGGGTTACGCTCCGGCGACGATGCAGATGCTGATGGTGCGTTATTGGGCGACGCACGGATCGCCAACCGAGCTGGCCACTTTGCCCGGCGGCGGACGCGTGAAGATCGAGCCCCGCGGCCAGGACGTGATCTCTATCGATGGCAAGAGCGACAAACTTGACCGCTACCTCGTCGAAGGACTGATCTGGGGCCGGGAAACGCTGTGGTTTGATGCGAAACGCAATCTGGTTGCGGCGGTCACGCTGGACGCCGAGTTTGACCACTTCGAGGCCATCCGCGAAGGATACGAGAGTGCTCTTGGCACGTTCGTGGGTCGCGCTGGAGTGGATGGCATGGATGCGCTGGCTGGAATTTCGAAGGGCATTGCGGGGAGCAAGTCAGGCACGCTGGCCATTGTCGGCGCGACCGTGATCGATGGCACGGGCAGCGCGCCGCTTGCCGACTCGGTGGTCGTGATCAAGAAAGGCCGCATCGTTGCGCTGGGGGCGCACAACAAAACAAACATTCCCCGGCACGCCAAGATTGTAGACGCGCGCGGCAAGACCATACTCCCCGGCCTGTGGGACATGCACGCGCATTTTGAGCAGGTGGAGTGGGGGCCGATCTATCTGGCCGCAGGCGTGACCACGGTGCGGGACTGCGGCAACGAGTTTGAATTCATCACGGCAGTGCGCGACGCCATCGCCGGGGGGCGCGGCCTGGGCCCGCGGCTTTTACTGGCCGGCATTGTGGATGGGACGGGGCCGCTCCAGCTTGGCGTGCAACGCGTGGACACTCCGGAGCAGGCGCTGATGTGGACCCGCCGTTATCACGATGCGGGATTTCAGCAGATAAAGATTTACAGCTCGGTGAAGCTGGAACAGGTAAAGGTCATCGCGGACGAAGCTCATCGTCTGGGAATGACCGTGACCGGGCATGTGCCTGAAGGCTTGAATGCATATCAGGTGATCGAAGCCGGGCAGGACCAGATCAACCACATCCAGTATGTGGCCGACATCATGCGGGTCGCTGTACCGGCTGACGCGGACCGTAAGGCACGCAGCCAGGCAGTGATTGACATTGATTTCAACTCCCCGGAATCGAAGAAAGCCCTCGCTTTCTTGAAAGCGCACGGCACTGTGATTGATCCGACGATGGCGCTGATGGAGTTTTTTACGGCCACGAGCGCGAAACCTCCGGCGAGCTTTGAGCCGGGAGTTAACAAAGTTGCGCCGGAACTGGTCGAGCAACTGGCGGACGTGGGGCCGCCGACCGAGCGATCGGCAAGGCAGGAAAAAGTTTTCGAGAAGGAAGTTGAGATCGTCGGAGTGCTGCATCGGGCGGGTATTCCCATTGTCGCGGGGACCGATCAGACAGTACCGGGCCACAGCCTGCATCGCGAGATGGAACTCTATGTACAGGCTGGCTTCACACCGATGGAGGCAATCCAGGCTGCGACGATTGTTCCGGCGCGTGTAATGAAAATTGATAGAGAAGTTGGAACGGTCGAGGTTGGGAAACGCGCCGACCTGATTATCGTGAACGGCGACCCGCTGGCCGATATTCGCAACGCACGCAACGTGGAGACGGTGGTCACGGGCGGGAATGTTTACAACACTTCTGACTTGTGGCGGAGCGTCGGGTTCAAGCCGTGGATGGAAGCTCCGGCGGCCGCGATGAGTGGGAAGTAGTCCAGGCTGAACTGTCGAGGGCGGCTGTCCCCACGTAAGGCTATTTGATGACCGCGCGGTGCTCTTTCAAAATGCAGCGGTCCATGATCACGAAAATGCCGGCCTGGCGGGCTTTCTCGGCGGCGCGCTCGTGGATGACTTCCTCTTGCATCCAGATCGCCGGGACTTTGAGCGTGATGGCCTGGTCCACAATTTCCTCCACAAATTCCGGACGGCGAAAGATATTGACGATATCAATCTTTTCCGGAACATCCAATAGCAATGCATAGGCCTTCTCGCCCAGGCAGGAATCAATCTGCGGATTGACGGGAATGATGCGGTATCCGTGTTGCTGCATGTAGGCGGAAACGCCGTAGCTGGAACGCATGGGATTGCTGGAGAGGCCCACGACCGCGATGTTGCGGGCACTGCGCAGCAGGTCTTCAATAGAAGAAAACACGGGGGCGGCCGAACTCATGGTTTGAGTTTACTTCTTTTTGTCTTCCGTCTTCTGTTTGTACTGCCGCAGCGCCAGCTTGCGGATGGTCTCGGGAACTTCCTTATTGTTAGAGATGTTCTTGAGGTCTTGAATCAGCAGGTTCTTCATCAGTCCGAGAGACAAGTCAATCGGCGTGCGCGGATTGCCGACCAGGTTGCGGACCACGATGTAGTTTTTCGCGAAGCGCCGCTTCAGAACGATCTGGCGGAGCACCGCTTCGAGGACATTTTTCTGGCCGGCAAATTTTTCGACTTCGCCGTCAGAGAGTTTGGGCGCGTCCAGCACGGCCAGCGCGACAACCTTGGTGCCGTCGCGAATTAGCAGAGACCGCTCCTCTTTATTGCCTTTGAGGGCGGCCTGAATGCGGCCCTTGACGTCGAGCGCCGCGATTTTCTGGACGGTATTCAGTCTTTTCTCTTCCTTTGGCGCGGCGGGCGCAAGGGCCGGCGCTGCGGCGGTGCCTGACGACGAAGCCGCAAACGCGGACGCCGCAACCGGCGCGGGGGCTGGACCCGTTTCTTCGTATACCCCGCCAATCGCCTGGAACGGCTTGCTTCCCTCCGCGGCAATTTCCGCGGCGTTGGTTTCCAGATAGGCTGCAACGGTTTTCTCTTCTTCCGGCGAAAAGATTTCCCCGGCATTTCCCACAGCGCTGGTCGCATCCGGATTTTTGTCGGCAAATACGGTCGCGGCGGCAAGCGTCTCTCCGCGCAGACCGTTGAGCAGTCCGCCGATCTCCGCAGTCTCGCTGGGCTTCAGATAGGGGTTCGGCTTGAGCGCTTCAAGAATGGACTCACTGGCGCGGACGCGAGCACTCTTGAGCATCGTTTCGATTTGTTCGCGATTGGCGGAAACAGCGATTTTCACCAGGACTTCCGCGGAAACGACTTTGTTTTCGAGAAGCACGGGAAAGAGCTGGGGCCGCAGGTTGTCCGGGGAAATCAGGTATTCCAGCACTTCACGCGAAGTGTAGGGATGGGCGGCAGCCTCGCGGCAGGCTTGCAGGTCCCACCCGGCAAGTGTCATCTTCGCGAGATCGCCAAACACTTTGCTGTGCCGGGCAAGGTAGACCAGAATTTCCAGGTTCTCGGCCGGCGGCACCGAGAGCGCCCCGCGCGCGGCAAACTGCATCATGTTCGACGGAACTTTGTTCTCACGGATCTGGTCAATCATGCGCGCCATCGGTCACTCCACGTTGGTTCATCGCACCAGCGTCTCTAATTCTTCAACGGCAAGCCGCAAGTCGGCGATCAGCCGCGTCGGTCGCCGCCGCGCAAACTCATCCAGCAACGCGCGGTAATACCAAAGACAACCCTCGCGACCCGCTGAAAAACGGTCCCAGACCTTCTCGCCGACCTCGCGGTAAGCTGCACTGATGGACCGGACGTTATAAAGCTTGTCGGCCGCTGATACCAGCCTCGTTTCTCCGCCGGCATTACGCAAGTGCCGAATGTAACCTTGCTTTCTTGCCAGCCACGGGGGCTTGGGAACGGTGTCGGAGTCGGTGCAGCCATCTACGATCCTGGCGACACGCGCCCCAAATTTCCCGCGGATTTCCTTTAGAACGGGTGCCCCGCCGCAATCTTCGACCACGTCGTGCAGCAGAGCGGCGATGGCGAGGTCTTCGTCGCCGCCGTATTCCAGCACCAGCGAGGCGACACCCATGACGTGGGCGATGTAGGGGACAGTGGTGGATTTGCGGGTCTGGCCGGCATGTTTGCGGGCGGCAAATTCAAAGGCGCGCAAGAACCGGGGGCCGAGTTTCACAGGTTTGAGTTTGAATTTTGAGCTGCGTTTCGGTTTGGATGGTTTCTTCATGTGTGCGGCTTCTCCCACTTCTCGCCAAGTTCCCGAGAAATGGGGCACCCATTTCGGCTATTTCTTTTCGTCGCGCCTCGCCAGCAAGTAAGCGCGGATGAGCGGTTGCAGATCGCCATCAATCACGCGGTCCACGTCGCCGATTTCAGTTTTTGTGCGATGGTCCTTGATCATCCGATACGGCTGCAACACATACGAGCGGATCTGCGAGCCGAAATCAATGTCGAGCTTGGAGTCTTCAATTTTCCGCGTCGCCTCGCGCTTGCGCTCCATCTCCAGTTCATAAAGTTTGGAGCGCAACATACTCATCGCGCGTTCTTTGTTCTTGTGCTGCGAGCGTTCGTTCTGGCAACTAGCGACCAGTCCGGTGGCTATGTGGGTGATGCGAACGGCGGAGTCGGTAGTGTTGACGTGCTGGCCGCCCTTGCCGCTGGAGCGGTAGGTGTCCACGCGGAGGTCTTCGGGCTTGATGACAACCTCGATGGTATCGTCAATTTCCGGGGAGACATAGACGCTGGCAAACGACGTATGGCGGCGCTTGGCCTGGTCAAACGGCGAAATGCGCACCAGCCGGTGAACCCCGATTTCGCCAAGCAGCAGGCCGTAAGCATAGGGCCCGTTGACGGCAAATGTCGCGGACTTCAGGCCCGCTTCCTCGCCGGGTTGGTAGTCATAGACAACGGTCTCAAACTTCTGACGCTCGGCCCAACGCAGATACATGCGCATGAGCATGTCGGCCCAGTCCTGGGATTCAGTGCCCCCGGCGCCGGGATGGATGGTAACGATGGCGTTGCGATGATCGTGCGGACCGTAGAGCAGAGTCTCCGTCTCGAGCTTCTCGATCTTGTCCCGCAGGGAGTCGAGTTCGCGGCGCAGGTCGGCGTCCACGTTCTCGCCTTCGCGTGCCAGGTCAAAATAAGCGGCAATATCGTCGGAGCGGCGGGCAAGTTCCGCATCGCTGGCGAGAGCATCTTCCAGACGCTTTTTTTCGCGCATGACCTGCTGCGACCGTTGCGGGTTGGACCAGAGATTGGGGTCAGAAGCCTGTTTTTCGATCTCGCTTAGTTGCGTGTGCAGACTGGCGGCGTCAAAGATACTCCCGGAGCTCGCGGGACTTCTTGTTCAGCGCGGCGTATTCCTGTTCGAGCTCTTGACTCATTCTGGCAGTCCTGTCTTGAGGGGGATTCGGCGCAGAAGCAGCGCCCCTAGTGAAATTATCGCACAGAGAAAAGCGAACCAGTCTCCATGGCGCGTGTAAAACGTGGTTACGGAGGTGAGGGCGTAGGGCGCGGCGAGCGTGAGCCTCTGTTTGCGCGGCAGTCTTGCAACAATGCGCCCGAAGGGATCAATCGAAACTGTCAGACCGGTATCGGTCGCGCTAAGCAGCCAGCGGTCATTTTCGATGGCGCGCATGCGCGTCAGGTTCAAGTGCTGCAGATAGGCGCCGCTATCGCCATACCACCCGTCGTTGGAAATATTGATAAACACTTGCGCGCCATCGCGGGCGAACCGGCGCACGTCATCCGGAAACACCGACTCATAACAGATGAAGACGCCCACACTGGTGCCGTCCGCGTTCAACGGGGTGCGGGAGGTCCCTCGGTCAAACTCGCCGACTTGCTGCGTGAGCATGTTCATAAACGGCAGATAGCGGCGGAAGGGGACAAATTCGCCGAAGGGGACGAGATGGATTTTGTCGTAACGCCCGATCACCACACCAGACGGACTGACCAACACCGCCGAGTTGAAGGCAAGTTGCTGGTGGAGAGACGTGGCAGGATCCACGCCGACTGCGCCGGCGACAACCCAGGTGTGCGCCCGTTGCGCCAGAGAGTTGAGCGTGCCGCGAAATGCTGGATCATTGCTGAAGAACGGAGCGGGCGATTCGGGCCAGATGATCCCGTCCACGGATTTTGAAGCGGACGAGGCAGTTGCTGCGTCCATGGCCGCGCGATCCAATGTGGCTGCGCTCAATTCCTGCAGCGTTGCTTCCAGCTGCGTGCGGGTCCATGAGCCTTCAGTCTCGGGAGGAATGTTCTGCTGCACCAGCAACGCGGTGCGGTCGTGCGGAAGCGCTGGCGGACCGAGCAGCACTCCAGCCTGTAAAACCGTGGCTGCCGCCACCGCTGCGACCAGCATCGCCGTACGTTTTCTGCTGGGGACGAGAAACGCGGCCGCCATCGCGGCATTGACCAGCATGATCTCGAACGAAACCACGTAGACCCCGCCTGCGGACGCGATCCGGCAGAGCGCAACATTGTCCACCTGCGCCGCGCCCAGCAGGTTCCATGGACAACCGATGACGCGCGTGGCGAACAGCTCCATCACCACCCAAAGAATTGGCGCCAGCAAAAGCGATCGGCGCAGGTCGCGTCCCGCAGGATGGACCGCGACCACCATCCATCCGAAGAGTCCGAAGGGCAACGCCAGGAAACAACCCAGCGCCAGCATCAGCAGAAATGCGACAGACTGACTGAGTCCTCCATAACGATGCATGGTGTCCATCAGCCAGTTGCATGTACCGCAATACCAGAGGACGCCGGATGCGTAGGAAAGAACGAACGCCTGCCCCGGGGTGGCCGGTTGCAAGACCACGGAGCCTTCCGGATGGAGCCCGCCCGCGGGACGGGCCCGCAACAGCGCATAGACCAGCGGAGCCAGCGCAACCCAGGAAAGCACGTACCAGCCGATGGGCGGAAATATCAGGACATGCAGAACGGCGGAAAGGACCGCGAGTGCCCAGGCGCTGGGATGAATTTGGCGCACGCAGCAAGCATAACAAACGTGAGTTGCAGCCCACTTGGAAATTAAGATCGCTCGCGACCGGAAAAAGCGGGTCCCTCCACTTCGCTCGCTTCGCGTCGCTACGGTCGGGATGACAAAGTGTGGAGTAGTCTTTCACCTTCGTGTCTTTGCCATCCCCAGTCTTTCTCGCACGAATCGCACGATCTCTTCGGTCATGTATTGCGGGGGCTGAATCAGAAACTTCGGCCGCGCGGCCACAGGTCGAAGCGAAACACGCTCCCAGTTTGGCGCGGTCGGACCGGGCGTCTGATGCAAGATGACCGCATCAGCACGATCCAGAAATTCCTGCGCGGAAGCCTTGAAGTCCGCGGTCGCGGGATCAAGAACCGTGAGATACAGGTCGGGCCGCAGGAACCGGAGCACGCTGTTGGACTCGATGATCACATTTTCCGCGGCGGCGATTTTTTCGCGAAGCGCAGGCATCGCCTCGGCCAGTCTTCCCTGCTCAGTGCGCACCCACAACGCGCGCGCGGCCCCCGCGTTGAGAAAACGCGCGGTATCAGAAGCGCCTTTGCGATCGCGCTCCTCGGAGATCGCCCACGCATGGTCTTCGGTCGCGCAATCGCAGAGTGTGCCTTGCAAAGAGCAAACGCCGTGACCAAATTGGGTGATCTTGACGGCGGTCCATGCGAACTCCGACAGGGCCGCGATCAGACCCGCCATCACAGAGGTCTTGCCTACGTTGCGGGAGTGGCCGCCGATGACAACTAGAGGCATGGGGAATTTATGACTGTCTGATTTCTGATTGATGATTGTTCAAGACCTAAAGCGTAAGCGCCGAAAAGCCGAAGTGCCAGGAAGTTAGAAACTGGCAGTCCGCAACAATCAGGATCAAACAATCAGGATCAAACAATCAGGATCAACAGTCAGAACGAAGCAATCGTCTTATTTCTTTCCCAGCCGCGCCAGGCGGCCGAGCTGTTTCAGATATTCGCGCACCGGCTGCGCTGGGGTTCCCCAGAAGACTTCGCCTTTGCCGCGCAACACTTTGTGGGGCAGCACGCCTCCCTGCCCGCCCAGCATCACACCTTCTTCCACACGGGCATGTTCACCGATACCAACCTGGCCCCCGAGAACTACGTTATTTTCGATCACGATGCTTCCGGAGAGGCCGGTCTGCGCGGCGATTACCACGTTTTCCCCAATCTGGCAGTTGTGGCCAATGTGGACCAGATTGTCCAGCTTGGAACCGCGCCCGATGCGCGTGACTTCCAGCGCGCCGCGATCAATGGTCGTGTTCGCGCCGATCTCCACATCGTCTTCAATCATCAACAGGCCGATCTGCGGAAACTTTTCGTACTTTCCCGTCGCGCCGTCCCGGACATATCCAAATCCATCGCTGCCCAGCACCGCACCGGCATGGACCGTGACGCGATCTCCGAGCGTTGTGCCGGAATAAATCGTCACATTCGGATACAACCGGCATTCGCTGCCAATCCGCACGCCCCCGCCGATCACACATCCTGGGTCAACGGTCGAATACGCGCCAATCTCCGTGTTCTCGCCCAGGACGGCGCGCGCGCCAACGCTCACGCCTTCGGCAAGCCGGGCGCTGGCGTGTACCAAGGCGCTGGGATGAAGCTCGCCCACGCGGAGTTGCTTATCGTCGCTCAAGAACCGGGCGGCCCGTGCGAAAGCAAGCTTGGGATGGGAAACGAGAAGGACGGGCTTGTCGGTCGGCAGGTCCTTCGCGAAACTGCCGGCGATAATCGCCGAAGCTTGCGAAGCAACCGCATCGCCGAAGTGGCGGGCGTCCTCAACGAACACAAGGTCGCCAGGTCCGGCCCGCCGGGTGCTGGCCACGCCGCGCACCGTGACTGCGGCATCGCCAACCACGGTGGCGCCAACGGCCCCGGCGATCTCCCGCAACGTTCGATTCATAGCCCCCACTGTATCGCAGAGGCCGCGCCGCAAGGAAGGCTATTGCTGTTTCAAGGTGAAGGTACCGCCGCCCGTGCAAGTCGCACTGCCCGTGAGTGCCCAGCCGCCGGTGACGGTTGCGCCAGTCAGCGAACTGCCGCTCTCCGTGCCCGTGACGGTGGGCCCGGTGAGCGTCAGAGTATTTCCCGAGGGAGTGCCGGACTGCACCGCATAGTTGAGCGTGCCCGTCACTTGATTGGTCGAGGTGTCAACCGTGAGGTTGGCCATGCCGTTGGCGCTTGCGCCCGATACAAAGCACGGATTGGCGGTGATGAACGTGAGATTGCCCACCGACAGCGAACCGCCGGTGGCAATGGAAAACTGCGTGACAAAATCGAATGTCGTGGCCGCCCCGGTGGACTCGAGAAGCGTCGCCTGCCAAAAGCTGCCCTTGGACGACACCGTGGTGTTGTTCGAACTGCTGCCACAGCCCATCACCAACATCAAAAGCGCGGACTGTGCCGCCAACATCAGTTTCCTCATCGTTTATCCTTGAGCGGATGTAAGAAAGCCCTGCTCCATTAAGAATACATCGCGAAACGGATGCTGCGGGCACGGGCAGGCCAGATTTTCTGAGGCCTGCCGCCCCGCCGCTTTACAATCAGTTGCGTGCAACGAAAAATCTTCTGGGTCGTGTTCACCTTGTTGGGGTTATTGGCGGACTTCATTCTGCCGCTGTGGTGGGCGCTGGCCGCCACGATTCCGATTCTGTATATCTCGTGGTGGATCGCCTATCGCAGCGACTGGTTCTAGGTCCCCGGCGTCATGGTGAAGTTTCCATTGCCGGTGCATCCCGCGGTTGCGCCCGTCACCGTCCAGGTGCCTGTGATGTGCCCGCCACTCACCGTGCCATCCAGCGTCAGGGTATTGACCTCCGTCCCAGTGGACATCACGACGTAGTGAAACGTCCCCGACACCTGCCCGTTAAAATTTCCGCTGAACGCAAAGGAACCGCTCTCCGTTTCCGCTGGAAAAGTGCAGGACGTATTGTTGACCGTAAAGTTGAAATTGCTGCTTCCCAGCGAACCATTGCTGTTGACCGTGAGGCTGGTCGCAAAGGCAAAAGTCTCGTTGGGTGTACTGGTCAGGATCGCTTTCCAGGTCCCGTTGATGTTCCCCGTGCTGGAGCTCCCGCATCCCGCCAGCGCGACACTGGCGATCAGTATAAGTACCGTAAATAGCTGCTTCATGAATGATTTGTCCTTGGCCGTAAAATTGACGAAATGTTCCTATAGGAACAGATGCAAGCGCAGGGATGAGGGATGGCCGGGAGTTTCCGGATTGCAAGGTTGGCCGCAATAAACAAGCGCCTCCGAATTGTTTCCCGGAGGCGCTTGCTCTTCGCGACCTGCAATTCAACGGTTACTGATGGCGCGCGTTGTGCTTGTCTTTGTAAATCTGCTTGGATACGCGGTTTTGCTGACGGTTCACCTGGGCGCGTTCGGCATTGGTGAGCTTGCCGCCGTTGGCCTTGCGGTCCGTAGCGATTTCATGATTGATGCTCGCTTCCCTGGTTTCCAGGTTCGCGGTTTCGCCGGCGGTCAACTGCCCGCTCTTCGCGCCTTGCGCGATGCGGTCCTGCTGGTTTTCCGCGCGCTTGCCCACTTCGCTCGTGGGATTGGTATTCTGCACCGCGGCGTTGTGCTTGTCTTTGTAAATCTGGTTCGACAACTGGTTCTGCTGCTGGTTCAGGGTCTTCTTGTCGGCCGCGGTCAACTTACCGCCGTCGAGTTTGCGCATGTCGCGGGTTTCCTGGTTGACGGCCGCTTCCTTCCTCTCGAGAGTCGCGGCTTCCCCGGCGGTCAACTGGCCGCTGGCCACGCCCTGCGAGATGCGGTCTTGCTGGTTCTCTTTGCGGTCGCTGACCGTCTGGCCGGTAGCCGGCGCCGTGGTGGTGTTGCTCTGTGCGAGCGCGGGCAGCGTGCAAACCGCAAGCGCCGCACCCAATATGCTGAATTTGATTTCGTTCTTCATGTTTGTAGTCTCCTGTGTTGACGTATGCGTCGGCGTTTTCCGCCCATAGGCTCAAACACGGGTGCTTCTGAAATGTTGCGCGAATAATGCGCCCCCGCCCTAAGTCCTTGCCCCACAATAAGAGTTCGTCCGGCAACGATGGGACATGTCCTCTTTCGCGAGACCATGGCCGTTCGTGTAAGATCTCGGCGGAACCACTTTTATGAAACTTGTTGCATGTCTCCTCGCTCTCTGCGCCTGCGCTCATTCGCAATCAGCCCCACCACCTGCCCCAACCGCCGCTTCCGGCGTCGAAGCCATCACTGCCTACGCTGGCACGTGGAAGACCGAGATCGAGCACCTCGACTCAAAGTTCAGCAAGGCGGGTAAGGAGACGACGATCATTCGCAACGACTGCTGGCGCAGCGGAGAATATTTTGCCTGCCACCAGTATGTGGACGAAAAGCCGGTGGTGGTGCTGGTTTTCACCTACAGCGCCAAGGACGACGTCTACCACAGCTACGTCATTCCGCCGGACGGCAGCGAGCCGCACATGGGCACCCTGCTGGTCAAAGGCAATACCTGGACTTTCCCCTGGGAAGATAAAGATGACGCAGGCAAGCCGCTTTACTTCCGCGTGGTCAATGTGTGGTCCTCGCCGGAAACCATCGACTATCGGCAGGAATTTTCCGCAGACCGAGTCACTTGGACGGCCACCGCTAAAGGGCATGAGACGAAGCAGAAGTAGCAGCGCGCCGACGTTTTTGGCTTACAGTCCCGCCTCGATGCGGGAGCGCGGGTCGAGGTAGTCGCGCAAAGCGTCCCCGATAAAATTAAACGCCAGCACCGCCAGCATCACGGCCAGCGCCGGAAACAGCACTAGATGGGGCGCGTCGAACAGATGGCCGCGGCCGTCGTTCAGCATTGAGCCCCAGCTCGCGGTCGGCGGCGGCACGCCGAGACCGAGAAAACTCATCGTAGCCTCCGCCAGAATTGCGCCCGCCATGCCAATCGCGGCCTGCACAATCACGGGCTGAATGATGTTGGGAAGAATGTGGCGCACGATGATGCGCAGATCGCTTGCGCCCAAAGCGCGTGCAGCTTCCACAAATTCGCGCTCGCGCGCAGCCAGCACCTGCCCGCGAACCAGACGTGCGTAGCCCACCCACCCTCCGAGCGAAAGCGCAATTACAAGATTAAGAATTCCCGGCCCACGGAACGCCACGAAGGCGATGGCCAGCAGAATTCCGGGGAACGAGAGAAACGCGTTCATCACCACAACGTTGAAGAAGCGGTCAACCCCTCCGCCGTAATATCCGGCGACGGAGCCGACAATCAACCCGAGAACGAGCGAGGTGAGTACGACGCAACTCCCCACCAGCATCGAAACGCGCGCGCCATAAACGATGCGCGAGAAAATATCGCGACCGAGTTCGTCGGTCCCGAACCAGTGCGCGGACGATGGTGTTCCGAGGCGCGCGGCCAACTGGATGGAAGCCGGATCTTGCGGCGCGATCCAGGGAGCGAACAGGGCAAACATCACGAACACAATGACGAGGACCACACCCACCGCCGCAAGTGGATTATGGCGGGCATTCCCTGCAACTCGGCGGCGGAGCGAGATGGCGGTGGCGGACATGATCCCTAACGATCCTTTACTCTGCGCACGAACTTCAGCCCCGACCACACTTCCGTGATCGCGCACACCTTCACGTCCACAAGGCCTGCTGCCAGCCCGATCTCACGCACTACATTCTCATCCAGATCGGTGACCACGCCGGAGCTTTTCTTGGGCCAGCTCACCCACAGCATCCCCGCCGGAGCGAGCGACTTCGCCTCTCGGCCAAACTCTTTAGTCAAATGCGCCCGCGACTTTGTGAATACCATTGCGAAATCCAGCGGACTCTTGCCGTTTTGCATCTCGCATTCCGATAAGGCTTCGCGGAGTTCCCTGCGAACTTCCGCGGGAGCATCGAGCAGCTCGACACGGAACCCGTTTTTGATTCCCAATTTCTTCGGAAGTGGAGTGCCCGAATATCCTGGCATGTCAGTTTGCGCTCACCTGAACGGGGCAAGTGTAAATCATTCATCGTGTCCGAATATGCCCGAGGAAACTACCACACTTCCAGCCTAATCTCGCGATAGTGGCTTATTAGCTCGAAGTCTGTTCGGTTGGTCGTGATGAGGCGGGCTCCGTGGGAGCGGGCGGTGAGTGCGATGAGAATATCGAAGTGAAGATCGCGCAATTTGGCAGGTGAGAAGCCGTGATCGGCTTGCATGCTGGCTAGTATCTCGCCCGACTCCAGCCAGTTTTTTTCCGTCGGAGTCAGGATCGGGTGCGTCCTCGCCAGAGATCGGACTAACTCCCGATCCGATGCCTTAGCCGCGCCCCGCCATAACTCAGCCAGGACCACAGACGATAAGCGGATGGCGCCGGCGACCGACTGGAGTCTTTCTCGATGGCGCGGCGACCGAAGATCGTCGATTAGAACCGACGAGTCGAAAATGACCAGGTCAATCAACGTAGTTTTCGAACGAAGCCTTGCCTTCGTACTTCTTCATTAGCTTTTTGAAGCGCTTGAGCGCGACGATCTCGCGCAACGCGATGTGAACGGCATCGGTGCGGGATTTTGCCTTCAACACCTTTACGGCCTCGTCGGCCAGTTGGGTGTCCAGGCGGATGGATGTCATGGTCACGGCCATAGTGCCACCTCAGCTCTATATACATATTATCACATTTGTATATACAGTCTAGAGAGAGAGAGAGTTGCGGGAATGGGTCAGAACGCACCTTGACATGTGATATTGCTAGCAATATCATTTACGGATGCGGGCATACGTGCTCGACACCGACGTACTGGTGGCTGCCTTTCGTAGCAACGCGGGCGCGTCGCGATGGATACTCGAGGCGGCACTGGCAAAGCGGTTTGAATTACTGCTCTCCGTGCCGCTGATGTTCGAGTACGAAGCGGTTCTGAGCCGCCCGGAGCACTTGGCGGCGTCAGGAGCAAGTGTGCAGGACGTTGGGAACGTGCTCGATGCCTTTGCTGCGGTGGGAAAACCCGTCAGGCTGGCTTTTCGCTGGAGACCCGCTCTTCCCGATCCGAATGACGACATGGTTTTGGAGACGGCGGTGAACGGCCAGGCACATGCAATCGTGACTTTCAATGAACGGGATTTCAATCCGGTTACGGTTAGGTTCGGCTGTTCGGTAATGCGTCCCAGAGACTTTGTCCGGGTGTTGAGAAGTTAAGATTAACGCTGGTAGCGGAGGTACAGGGTGCGAAGAAGCAATTTTGCTTTACGCCTACAGCCGTCTTTGCTCGACGAGGCGCGCAAGCTCGCGGCAGATGAAGGAGTGGCTCTGAATCAGCTGATCAATGTGGCGGTAGCGGAAAAGGTTTCCGCACTGCGGACTGAGGAGTATTTCGCGGCCAGGGCGCGACGTGCTGACCCCGCAAAGGCGGCGCGAATTCTGAAGCGGGTGGGCAAGGGGAATGCGCCGATTGCGGGGGATGAGTTGCCAGCAGAATTGTCCGGCAAGCGTAAAGGCAAAAGCGTCTGACCAAATGCTCGACTGTAGTTCGGCCTCTAACTTTCTAAGCGTTGAAGATGGACAAGAGTTCTTTGAAGTCGTCGAACATCGAGTGCCGGTTCCCTCATTCGGTAAGCCGCAAGGGTCAGCTCAGCAACCGCGCTCATGCGTTCATGAGCGGGCACTTCCTGCCAGTCCCGATACTCGTCGGCCTTCATGGCGTGGAAGCTCGCGTAGCTGCTGATCGCCTTGTCCATTGATTCGTTTGTAGCACTGGGGTGGCCGTTCTGCAACAGTACATTCGCAATCTGAGAGGGATTGATCTAGGCATTTCGGACGATGCTAAACAGCCCTGCGGCGCGTCCTTCGCAAAGAACACGAAGGACACCCGGCACCCTCAGTCGGGGTAGCGCCAACGAACCCCGGTCAAAGGCGGGCCACCCGGCCGCCCAGAACAACCGGTCAGCTGGAAACTTACGTGCGACCTGTGGGAAACTAGGGGCATGGCAAATCTTATTGTGAGGAGCATGATCGGCAACGTACCTACGTCGTTCGCCTGCTCGGACTGCGGCCACATATATCCTGTGCCTGGGGACGGGACTGACGATGAAAAACGTGAAATGCTTGAACAGGAGTTTAGCGATCATGTAGCTCAAGAACACAAGTAGCGAAGGACTTCAAGACAACCTTGCGAGGAGTTCAGCGCGACCCTTGTGAAGGATACGCTCGAGATCCCCTCCATGATCGCAAGTACAATCTCCCGCATCGAGCTACGAATCAACATCTCTGGTCTAATCCCGACGCGGAGTGGGAAGGCTTCGAACCTGTTACTTATTGGCTTGCCTCAAAAAGCCTCGAGCTTCCCCTAACGCGGAAATTAGGCGACGGAAAAACTGAGTCAACCACGATTGGCACCATCTACGGCAGCGTTAATCACAAGCAGATTGCACCCGAGTCCCTCGCGGGTGGCCTCTCAGTTGAAACGGAGGTCACCACTGTGGACGGATCTAAACTGATTCTGTTGGGTCCTGATTTTAACCGTCGCATATTGGACGTCATGTTGAAGCTTAGCTCTGAAGGAATCGATCCCTTCGCTACTGTTTGGTACTACTACGATAAAGATTTATGCCTGGAAGACGCACAACGGTCCTACACGTTCTTCGTAGTCCATAACGGAAAGATTGTTCGACAGCAGGTGTCATTCTTTGACTCCCACGACAGTGGCTTTGATCCGTCGCTCTTTGCAAGTGCCGATCGCTCCAATCCGATTTGGAGTAACGAGGAGGCGTGGGCCGAAGCCAACGCAAAATACTGGTATCGCCAGTTCTACTCTGAAACGCGCACTGGTCAGTTAATGGCTCTTCGTTCTGATGAACCTACTTTATTCTTCTCCGACGAACACCCGAAGGCCGACAACATTGGAGCGCTATTATTCGTCGCTCATGTACTACGGACGATTCGCATTCTCCTCTGGGCTCTGGTCGCCCTGGCCGTTGCGAACCTTATCGTCCACTTGAAGTAGATCGATTTCACTGCCGGATCCTCGGATTCGCCACGGAATACAGCACATCGGTCAGCAAATTCACCGCGACATACGTCAAGCCAATCGCCAGGATGCAGCCCTGCACCAGAAAATAATCGCGGTTGGAGATGGCGTCCACGGTGAGGCGGCCGAGGCCGGGCCAGGAGAATATTTTTTCGGTGACGATGGCGCCGGCCAGCAGCGCTCCGAACTGCAGGCCGAGCACGGTGATGATCGGAATCATGGCGTTGCGCAGCGCGTGGCAGTAGACGACGGTGCGTTCGGGCAAGCCTTTGGCGCGGGCGGTGCGGATGTAGTCCTGGCTCAACTCTTCGAGCATCGAGGTGCGAACCATGCGCGTCAGGATCGCGGCCAGCGCTCCTCCCATGGTGATGGCGGGAAGAATGATGTTGGCGAACGAGCCTGCGCCCGACACCGGTAACCATCCTAACTTGATGGCAAGCAGCAGAATCAGCACCGGCCCCAGCGCGAAGCTGGGAAACGACAGCCCGAACAGGCTGACCACGCTGATCAGGCGATCGTCCCAGCGATTGCGGCGCTGCGCCGAGCGCACGCCGGCTGGGATCGAGATCAGGATGGCAACCAGCAACGACGCCAGCGTGAGCTGCGCGGTATAGGGATAGCGCTGGGCGACCAGGCGGGTTACGCTCTCGCCGTAGCGCAGCGAGCGGCCGAGATCGCCGTGCAGCACGCCTTTCCAGTAGCGGACATACTGCTCGCCGAGCGGAGCGTCGAGCCCGTAAGCGTGGCGGGTGGCGGCGATGTCGGCTTGCGGCGCGCCCTCGCCGAGCATCTGCGCGACGGGATCGCCGGGTACAAGATGGATTAGCAGGAACACCAGCGAGACCACGAGCCAGACCACCGGCAGCGTGTAGAGGACGCGTTGGAGGAGGCGGGTGAGCATAGTGGTCGTTCGTCTTTAGTCGCTAGCCTACGTGCCGGGCGGCTTTCATGTGGGCGAGGTGCAGGGACATTTCGGCAAGGTAATCCTGAAACACGAACTTCAGAGTCACAGGTTCAGACCCGTTGATTGTGCAGGTTCGTGTCCAATCGGAATCGTTCGTCCAGGCAACGGCCATGAGAAGTTGACGGTTAAGCGCTGTCCATAGGTCGATGAGTTCGCGCCAGTCGCGTTTCTGGTAGACATGCACCTGCACCCAGCGTTGCTGCTCATAAGCTGGCATATCGGGCCGGTCTTCCAATAGCGTTCGGACTATCCGCTGGTGGTTGATGGCGGCGGAATCGAGTAAGTGCCCCAGTTCCTCTTTGGGCGACCATTTTTCAGGGGACAGCTTGGAGGCGGCCGTTGAGTCCGACATTTCCGCAAGCTTCGATGGTTCGGTCTCCAACAGGTCGCGAAGTAGGACTACTAGTAGTTGCATTCGATCCTCCAAGTTTGGTCCTTGAAGCGGACCTCAGCGGCTGAAGCTTGGAATTTTACTTGTATCTTTCCGCACGACTTAAGTCGTGCCCTTCCCGTTTCTTTTCGCGTACATCGGGTACAGTCATTCAATCTCCAGCACCTGCTACTTCGCCTTCTTGCTCCACGACTTTCTCGATCTTCACGCTGGCGATGCGGTGGTCCTGCATCTGCTCGACGGTATAGCGGTGGTCCTCGAAATCGAACGACTCGCCCGTGGCTGGAATTCTTTGCAGCCGGGCCATCACAAATCCAGCCAGCGTTTCAAATCCGGCGTCGCGTGGCAGTAGCAGCCCATGCTCGGCTTCGAGGTCAAGAATGTTGGTCGAGCCATCCAGCACGATCACCGATTCCTCTTCCAGCGCAGGATGGTCAACCGCGATATCAAATTCATCTTCAATGTTGCCGACCAGCTGCTCGAGAATGTCCTCGACCGTGATCACTCCGGCGGTCGAGCCAAACTCGTCCACCACCACGGCCAGGTGACGACGCCGCTGCTTGAACTCGCTGAGCAGGTCCACCAGGACTTTCGTTTCCGGCACCACCAGCACATCGTGCATGATCTGGCTGACGCGCATGGCGGCGATGCGCGCCGCCACCGAGGCCGCATTGGCCAGCCGCAGGCGCATCCAGCGCATCAGGTCTTTGTAATAGAGCACGCCCACGATATGCTCGGGGCCGCGCTGCGGGTCGTAGACCGGCACGCGCGAATGCTGCCCTTCGACCACTCGGCCCAGAGCGTCTTCGAGATTCAGGTCAGAAGGCAGTGAGAAAATGTCAGGACGGGCCACCATCACCTCGCGCACGGTAATGCTGTCGAGCTCGATGGCGTTGTGGATCATTTCTTCCTGAAATTCAGGGATCTGGCCAAACTGGCGGCTGGCGGTGACAATGAGTTTGAGCTCGTCGGGAGAGTGGACCGGACCACCGCGGCGGCCTTCCTGCGCCCCAAACAACCTCAGCACCAGCCCTCCGGAACGCCGCATAAAGAAAAGTAAGGGACGCGTCACCGCAAGAAAGGCCTCCATGGGCGGGGCCACGGCAAGAGCAACTTGCTCGGCGCGTTGCAGGGCCAGCGTTTTTGGCACCAACTCGCCCAGCAGCACGTGCATATAGGTGATCAGACTGAAGGCCAGCGCGATGGCAATGCCGTGCGCGTAGACGGCGGCATGGGGAACCTCATGCACCCAGCGCAGCGATTCGACCAGCCGCGCCACCATGGGCTCGCCAAGCCAGCCCAGCGTCAAACTGACCATGGTGATGCCCAACTGCACGCCGTTGACGACCTCATCCAGATGGGCATGAAGACGCTGGACGGCGCGCGCGCCAATCCGTCCCGCCTCGACCAGATGTTGAATGCGGGTATCGCGTACACTGACGAGAGAGAACTCGGCCGCCGCAAAAAATGCGTTGGCTGCCACCAGAATCAGGATCAGAAAGACCCGCAGCAGCACAAAAGCAATCATTGAGGCGCAATTCTAACATTCCAGGAGGGCTCGGACGCCCAACCTACATCGGTGGCCTCGGCTCACACGCCGGAAAATTTCGATCGGCCACGGGCTACCCTTTTCGCAAATGCAGGGTCTAACTGATGAGCGGTAAGGGTTTAGGCTCCCGTGTGCTTCGCCGGACTGCTTTCAATGTCTTGTTTCGGGACATCAAGGAACAAAAGCAACGCGGGTCGCGTACAACAAGATGAGGGCACACGGCGGCCTTCATTCCCACATGCCAGGAGGCAGTTGTGAACGGAAACGGTAACGGCAAGAAGAAAAAACGTGGACTCATTTTCTGGGGCGGAATCGGCCTGGGCATCGTCCTCCTGATCGCGATTGGCGTATTTGCCGCAACTCGCGGCGGCACCAAGATTGATCCGACCAAGCTGGCCAAGGTGGAAAAAGGCGACCTGGCCAAGAGTGTGGTCGCGACCGGCAAAGTCACGCCCATCACCAAGGTCGAAGTGAAGTCCAAGGCCAGCGGCATCGTCAAAAAGCTGCTGGTGGACTACGGCGACCGTGTGAAGAAGGGCCAACTGCTGGCGCAATTGGACAAGATTGAAATCGAGGCGCAGGTCGAGCAGTCGCACGCGGCGCTGGCCGCGGCTCAAGCCAACTTCCGCAGCACCGAGGCCGATCTGGAGCGGGCCAAGGTGGATGCCGAAGGTCCGGATGTACCGTTGCTGAAGCGTGCCTATGACCGCGCGACCGGCATGGCCAAAGACGGGATCGTTTCCGCCTCGGCACTGGACGACGCCGAGAAGAACTACGAACTGGCGCTGAACAAGCAGAATGTATCCAAAGCGCAGGTCACCGTCCTGAAGGCAAAGATTGCTCAAGCCCAGGCGCAGGTGGCTCAGGACCAGGCCAACTTGAAGCAACTGGAAGAACAGCTGAGTTACACCGACATCGTTTCGCCGATTGACGGCATCGTGCTGTCGCGCGATGTGCAGATGGGCGACGCGGTCAGCTCCATTCTCGTGTTGGGATCTTCCGCGACTTTGGTGATGAACCTGGGCGACACCAGCGAAGTTTACGTCAAGGGCAAAGTGGATGAGAGCGACATCGGCAAGGTCTATCTTGGCCAGCCCGCGCGCATCAAGGTGGAATCGTTCAAGGACAAGACTTTCAACGGCAAGGTGACCAAGATTTCTCCGATGGGCGTGGAGAAAGACAATGTCACCACCTTCGAAGTGCGAGTTTCGATCCAGAACCCGGGCGGCGAGCTGAAAGCCGAAATGACCGCCAACGCAGAAATCATTCTGGAAGAACACAAGGGTGTGTTGCAGATTCCCGAAGGCGCGATCCTCTACGACAAGGACAAGAAAGCCTCCGTCGAAGTGCCCGACCCGAACGGCAAGGAAGGCAAGCGCAAAGTCGCGGTCAATATCGGGATATCCAATGGCGCCAAGACGGAAATGCTCAGCGGCCTGAAGGAAGGCGACGAAGTAGTGCTGCAGTAACGCAATGCGGACTGGGCAGGCGTCCTCGCCTGCCCCATCGCCGAGGCTGCCATGAACCTACTCGAGATATTCCGCCAGGCCATCGCAACCTTCCGTGCCCACAAACTACGGACCTTTCTCACCATGTTTGGGATTGTCTGGGGCATCGCCTCAGTGATTCTGCTGGTTGGCCTGGGGCGTGGGTTCAGCGTAGACCAAAAGCGCCGCATGCAGACCCTGGGCAAAGACCTGGTGATCGTATGGGGCGGACGCACCAGTTCTCAGGTGGGAGGCCGGGCGGCGGGGCGGGAGATCCAACTCAATGTTGATGATGCCGAACTGATTCGCGACGAATGCTACCGGGTGAAGAACGTCAGCGCCGAACTTCGCCGAACGGTCCCGGAAGTCAGCCAGTTCAATTCGGCCAGCCGCGGCGTCGTTGGGGTTTGGGCCGCGTATCAGGACTTTCGCTCCCTTCTCCTCAGCGAAGGCCGGCTGATGAGCAGAGACGATGAGCGCGAAGGCCGGCGCGTCGTATTGCTGGGCTATGCGGCCAACCGCCAGCTCTTTCCCGGGCAACCCTCCATCGGCGCAACTGTGCTGATCAAAAGCATTCCTTACACCGTGATTGGAGTCCTGGCGCAGAAAAAGCAGAACTCCAACTATGACGGTCCCGACAACGACTATTTGTTCGCACCCTATGCCGCGGTCGCGCGCGACTTCCCGCCACCCGACAAGCCCGGCCAGGGCATCACCCGCGGCTGGCTCGATGACGTTGTCTTCGAAGTGGCGGCCCCCGACGAGCACGAAGAAGCCGTCCGGCAAGTTCGCGGCGCCATGGGCCGGGTCCACCATTTTGATCCACTCGACAAAGATGCGCTTTTTGTTTGGGACACGATGGAAGGCGCGAAAATGCTGGAAAAAGTCTTCGACGGCATCACCCTCTTTTTTGGCTGCGTGGCCGTGGTGACGCTGCTGCTGGGCGGCATTGGCGTGATGAACATCATGCTGGTCTCGGTCACCGAGCGCACGCGCGAAATCGGCACCCGCAAAGCCATTGGTGCAACCAAACGCGACATCGTGCGTCAATTCTTTGCGGAGAGTGCCATGCTGACGTCGGTGAGTGGAGCGCTGGGTCTAATCTTCGGAGTCGGAATCTGCGTCGCTTTAGGCGCGCTTCCCCTCCCCGATTTTGTTCCCCATCCCATCGTTTCTCTGGTTTCGATTGTTGCATCGATATTGACGCTTTCGTTGATCACGGTGGCCGCAGGCATGTATCCCGCCCAGCGCGCCGCCGAACTACCTCCAGTGGAGTCCCTACGATATGAATAATGCGAAAACAGTTACACGCCTGTTGGTCCTGCTGATCTCAACCGCCGCGCTGCTTTCCTTTCCTGCCTGGGCACGTTCGCCCCAGGGCCAGTTCGAGAGGACCTTCACCGTCACCGGCCCGGTGAATCTCGAAGTGCTCAGCCACTCCGGCGACATCACGGTCAGGACCGGGAGCGGCAACACCGTGTTTGTACGCGGCAAGATTTATGTCGGCGACCACTGGCTGTTCGGCAACCGGCACGTGGATGTCGGCGACATTGAGCAGCATCCGCCCGTCCGGCAGGATGGCAACAGCATCCACATTGATCATGTCTCGGAGCGCGACATTTCCGTGGACTACGAGATCACGGTCCCAGCCGATACCACCGTCCGCACTCGCAGCGGTTCCGGCGACCAAATGATTTCCGGGACGCGCGGCAATGCCGACTTGCAGACCGGCTCCGGCGATATGAAGCTGGAGCAGATCACCGGGGAAGTGCGCGTCGAAACCGGATCGGGCAATGTACGGGCCCATTCCATTCAGGGCCCGCTGCGCGGCAGCACCGGCAGTGGCGACCTCGAGGTCGAGGAGAGCGGCAATGGCGACGTAGACCTTCGTACCGGCTCGGGCAATATGACGGTACGCGGCATCCATGGCTCGTTCCACGGCGAGACCGGCAGCGGCGACACCACTGCCGAGGGCGATATGACCGGTCCCTGGGAGATCCATACCGGCAGCGGCAATGTACACGTACGATTGCCCGGCAACGCCGGCTTCGAAGCCAACCTCTCCACCAGTTCCGGCTCACTGGATGTGGAAGCGCCTGTCACCACGACAGTCCAGGGCCGCGTACAGGAGATGCACAAATCCATCCGGGGGCAGGTGCGCGGAGGCGGACCGATGCTTACGGTGCGGACCGGGTCGGGCGATATTCACATTCAATAACAGCGGGCCGTGGCTAGTGGTCGGTGGGCGGCAAAAACCGCCTTTATTTTCCAGCCACTGATCACCGGTCGCTAAACACAGGGTTCAAAAATGTTTTTGAAAGAACTCATCTCGCAAGGCTGGCAAGCACTGTTGCGCGACCGTCTGCGCTCATTGCTGACCATGCTCGGCATTGTCTGGGGTCTGGCCTCGGTGGTGTTGTTGCTGGCCTACGGACAAGGATTGGGCGGAAGTGTTGTTCGGGCTTTCATGAGCGTGGGCACCGACATCATTGTCCTGTGGCCCGGCCAGACCAGCATGCAGGCCGGAGGCCAGCGGGCCGGCAAGACTGTGAGTTACGAATATGAGGATGTCGCCGCCATTCGCGATGAAGTCCCGCTGGTGCGAGCCGTGAGCGCGGAAGCCGACTCGAACTTTCCCTTCAAAGTAGGGACGCGCGTGGTCTCGATACAAACGCGCGGCGTCGAGCTACCCTACGACAAGATGCGAAGACTCGATATCGAGGACGGCCGCTACTTCAGCGAGAGCGATTTCACCGACCGCCACCAGGTCGTCATTCTGGGCTCGGAGGCCGCTCACCGCGTGTTTCAGGGCGCGCCCGGGGTCGGCCAGCACGTCGAGATCGGCGGCATGGACTTCGAAGTCATCGGCACGCTTCGCAAGAAAATTCAGGACTCGATGTACAACGGACCGGACAACGAAGACGGCTTCATCCCGTTCGCATTTTTCCGCGACCTGAAGAACCAGCGAAATCCCGACATGATCGTCTTTCAGCCGATGGCTGCAGAACTCAACGGCCGGTCGCTGGCCGCGGTGCGGGAAGTGGTCGCCCGCCGCCATCACTTCGACCCCAAAGACGAGAAGGCGACGCCAGTCTGGAACACCATTGACGACCACGCTTCGATCAGCGCCTTCTCCGTGGGTTTGCAGGCGGTGCTGGGCCTGATTGGCGCGGTCACCCTGGCGGTGGGAGGCATTGGCGTGATGAACATCATGCTGGTATCCGTCACCGAGCGCACCCGCGAGATCGGGCTGCGCAAAGCCATCGGGGCGCGCCCGCGTCACATCCTGGTGCAGTTTCTATTGGAGGCCCTGGTACTCACTTTCGCCGGCGGGATGATTGGCATGGCCCTGGCGGTCGTGCTCACGTGGATCATCCCTCCCATGCCGCTCTATGGCGCGCTGCAGAAAAGCGCCCACCATGAAGGCGACATTTTCCTGCACGCCTCCGCCAGCGTCATGCTGGTATCGTTCATGATTCTTTCCGTGGTGGGAGTGTTTTCCGGCTTCTTTCCCGCCTTGAAGGCCTCACGCATGAGCCCCATCGAAGCGCTGCGCCAGGAATAAGTCCATGTCCTGCCATCCGTGCGCCGCTATTACTTTGGTGTCTTGACCCCTTGAACCCGTGGAACTTATCGTCAGAATTGACAGAATCTCTCTGCCAACTTGAAGAGGATACCCTTGCCCCATCAGCCCATCGTCACTCTGACCACCGATTTTGGCACCTCCGACCATTTTGTCGGCACCATGAAGGGCGTAATTCTGGAGATCGTCCCCGAAGCCCAGATTGTGGACATCTGCCACCAGGTGCAGGCCTATGACATTCTGGACGCCGCGCTGACCATTTCGCAGGCCTATTCGCATTTCCCCAGCGGCACCGTCCACGTCGTGGTGGTGGACCCCGGCGTTGGTACGGAGCGGCGGCCGATTGTGGCATCGAGTGACCGTCACCATTTTGTCGGGCCCGACAACGGTGTTCTCTCCCTCGTCTATGCCAAGGAAAGCGGCATGCACGTCCGCCACATCACTTCGAGCCACTATTTTCAGCAACCGGTCAGCAATACCTTCCACGCCCGCGACATATTTTCTCCGGTGGCTGCGTATCTGGCCAAGCAGGTGGATCCCATCAAGTTTGGCGAGGAAATTGAGGACTACAAGCGCTTTGCCGCGCCACGCCCCAAGATGGTGGACTCGAACACGGTGCGCGGGGTCGTGCTCAAGTCCGACCGCTTTGGCAACCTGATCACCAACATCACACCGGAAGACGCGCCCTGGCTGTTCGGTGCAAACGCGCCGGCGTTTCGCATTAAGGTTGGCAAAAGGGAAATCACTCGCATCGGATCGAACTATGCCGAGGGCGAGCCCAACGAGGTCTTCGGAATTCTGGGGAGCATGGGCTATCTGGAAGTGGCCGCCAATCGCAGTCCCGCATCTCAGCTCACCGGCGCTTCCAAGGGCACCGAGGTCCTGATCAGCTTTGGAGCGGCGGCGGCAGGCGCTTAGGGAAATTCTGACTTAATTCTATTTTGTCATTTCGAGCGCGGTAAGATTGCCCGTTTACGGGCAATCTTGCGTAGTCGAGAACCTGCTGTTCGCTTTTTTCTGACGTTAATCAGAATCTCCTTAGTTCCGGCGGGCCAGTTCTTGGCAATTCGCCTCAGCGCAGCACTTTCGGCCGCGGGTTGACGTAGCCCCGCATCTCGCCCGTCCATTTCAGAAACCGCCAGAGCTGCGTCCGCTCTTTCCAGAGAAATTCCCAGAACTCCAGAAATCCGATCTCGGCCATCTTGACACCACAATAAGTCTCGATCCGCCAGCGCAAATAGGGGCTGCGCCACGGGTCGAGCCGGTGACCGCGCGTTGCGTTCCACAGGAAGCGGAGCATGGTGGGCATCACAGGCAGAATATACTAAAGGCGGCCGCAAACATCCCGGCCTCTACATAATCCTGAATGTCGTCCACTTTCAAATCGCCCAACGACCGCCAACTGGCCGAAGACCACTACTACGCGGGACTTGACCGGATGTCGGAAGGAAAGTTCGCGGAAGCGGCGGAGTCGTTCCGCCAGTCGGTCGTCGCGGATGACTCGTTCACCGAGGCCATGCACGGTCTGGCACGCGTGCTGCAAGACCTGGAACTCTACGACGAAGCCATCTCCGTCGCCCGGCGCATCTGCGAACTTGACCCCGACGATGTACTGGCCCGCACCAGCCTGTCCGTCTGCTACCAGAAAAAAGGCATGATCGCCGAAGCCGAAGCGGAGGGTGCGCAGGCCCGCGTGCTGGGATGGAAGCAGCAGTTGAAGGGGAAAAGCTTTTAGCTTTTAGCTGAGAACTAAAAGCTAGAAGCTACAGTCCATACTTCTTCATCAAATGCCGGAACGACCGGTACGACACTCCTAGCACATCAGCGGCGCGGGTTTGCACGCCGTGGGATTGCTGCAACGCCGCTTGCAGCAGGGAACGCTCGATCCCCGCGACATAGGTCTCCATCCCAAAGCCCTCGGGCAGAGAGGTTGCAGATGAATCAATCACCGGCAATCCTCCAGCTCCGGCGGCAGCCGCGGCTGCGCGCGCCTTGGGACGCTCCGCCGGCAGCCCCACGCGCAGTTGGTCGGTGGTTTCCAGGGCGACGGCGCGCTCGATCGTGTTTTCCAACTGGCGCACATTTCCCGGCCAGTCATAGCCACAGAGTGCGTCCAACGACTCGGGGTCCAGACCTTGAATGCGGCGGCCGGCCGCGGACGCGTATTTTTTCAGAAAGTGACTGGCCAGCAACGGAATGTCTTCCGTCCGTTCGCGTAGCGAAGGCACGCGGATCGGAATCACGTTCAACCGGTAATAGAGGTCTTCACGAAATACGTTGTCGGCGACCGAGCGCTCCAGGTCGCGATTCGTGGCGGCGATGACGCGCACATCAATGGAAATTTCGCTGGTCCCACCCACCGGCCGCAGCGTACGTTCCTGCAGCACGCGCAGCAGCTTGACCTGCATGGCCAGCGTCATCTCGCTGATTTCGTCGAGGAAGATGGTGCCATCGCCGGCCACTTCGAACAGCCCGCGCTTGTTCTGGCTCGCCCCGGTAAAGGCCCCCTTTACATAGCCGAACAGTTCGCTCTCAAGCAGCGTCTCGGGAAAGGCCCCGCAATTGACCGACACAAACGCCTCACCCGCGCGTGGAGAACACACATGCACCGCCCGCGCCACCAGTTCCTTACCCGTCCCGCTCTCGCCCTGGATCAGCACTGTGCTGGCCGTGGATGCCACCGTGCGGACCGTCTGCTTGAGACTGTCCATCGCAGCGCTGGAGCCGATGATGTTATCGAGAGAGTTGTGGGACGCGGCATCCCGGCGGAGGGCAAAGTTCTGCCGCGTCAACGAGATTTTTTCCACCGCGCGTTTGATCGCCAGCTTGATTTCATCCACCAGGCCGGGACCCTTGCGAATGTAGTCCGCCGCCCCGCCGGCTTTCACCGCCTCCACCGCCGCTTCGTAATCCTCGACCGCCGTCATCAAAATGACGGCGGAATCCGGCGACACACTGTGCGCGTGGCGCAGGACTTCAATGCCGTCCACACGGGGCATTTTGATGTCAGTGATAATCACGTCGAAGAGAGCGGAGTCCAGTTTCGTCCTTGCCGCCTGCCCGCCCAGCACGGTTTCCACCTTGTGCCCTTCGCGGCGCAGGGCGATGTCCAGCATTTCGCACATGGAGCGTTCGTCGTCGCAGACCAGAATGCTAGCCACGAGCTGCTCCCCTCGCCGCCAGACGCGCGGGGACGATGGACGGGCTCGCCGTTTCCGGTGCCTGCGGCGATTTTTCCGCTTCCATGCCGCGCAACCTGAGCACAAAGGTCGTTCCCTGACCGAGCTTGGAACGCGCGAACACGTGCCCTTCATGCGCCTGCATGATCTGATAGACGATGGCCAGACCCAGGCCGGTCCCGCCTTTGAAGTCCGACTGGAAGGGCTCGAAGATTTTCTCGGTCTGCTGTGGCGACATGCCGATGCCGGTGTCCGTGAAGCTGATCTGCCACTCCTGTTCGCTGGGCTCCAACTCAACCGTGAGCGTCCCACCGGCTTTCATGGCGCGCACTGCGTTCTCACAGATATTCCAGAACACCTGCTTCAACCGGTCCCCGTCAACCAGCGCGTGGGCGTGGTGGGACGCGAACTTGCGCTGGATGGAGATTCCCGTCCGGTCCGCGATCATGCGTTGTTCCATCAGCGTGAGCGTGTCATCCAGCAATTGGATCAGATCGGCGGGTGCGAACTTGTACTGTTTGCCGCGAGAGTAGGCCAGGAAGTCGGTGATGATGTCGTTGAGCCGCTGCGACTCGCGGGTTACGATCTCCAGCAGGCGGCGGTGTTCGTCGCTCAACTCGGGCACCTCCGACAGCATGCTGACCGAGCCGGCGATGGAAGTAAGCGGATTGCGGATCTCGTGGGCGATGGCGGCAGCCAGGCGCCCGACGGCGGCCAGGCGGTCCTGCATGCGGACTTCGCGCTCCAGTCGCCGGATTTCCGTCAGATCGTCCAGCGCATACACACACCCGGAAGTGCCCTTGCCCGAGATGGTCAGCGCCGCCGCGCGGATGCGAAACGCTTTGCGAAATCCGTTGCCGGACGCAAAGCGCACTTCGCTGTGTTCGTGCTGCGATTCAGGCACCGGCAAAGGATCAAGAAACAACTCGCCCGCCGGCCGTCCCACCAGTTCCTCCGCCGGCAATTCCAGCAGGCGCTGGGCCGCGCTGTTGGCCAGCGTGACCCGCCCATCCAGGCCGGTCGTGATCAGGCCGCTGCTGATGGATTCCACAATGTTCTCATGCAGCACCTGCAGGCTTTCGAGCGCACCGCTGGTGGTGTCCAGTTGCACTCGCACCTGCCGCAGCTTGGCATTCAACAGCCCGGCCAGATACGCAACCGCCAGGAACGCAAAGAGGTTCACGAAAATGATGGCCTGCAGCGACTTGAGCGCGGGATGCGAAGTGCAATAAGAATGCACCACGGCGTAGTAATTCAGTTCCAGCACCGCGCCGTAGCAGATAAACGCCAGCGCCGCCGTAAGGTGCGCCCACACCCGCGGCAGCAGCACGCTGGCCACGATGATCACCAGCGGATACAGAAAGTTAAACGAACTGTCCCAGCCTCCGGTTTCGTGGACCACAAGACTGACCAGCGCCAGATCGGTGACCACTTGCAGCGCGGCCTGGACCTGATACTGCCGCCAGACCGAAACCAGAAATACATAAAAAATCGAGAGCGTATACCAGAACACGATGGTGCTGATGAACAGGCGGACGGGGAGCGTGGACGGCGCTAACTGCGCGACCGCCAGCTCAATGCCCAGCAGGAACGTGAGAATGAGGATGCGGACCTTGACCAGCCAAGCCAGCCAGTTCCGCTCATCGAATGTGGCCTGCCTCTGCATTTCTATGATTTCAGGCTGCGATTCTTTCGTCCGGAACGGATGGCATTTCGCCGCAGCGCGAGGCCTTTTCCTGCAAATCATTTAGGAAGAGGCCGGGCAGCATGGCCCGGCCCTTCCCGAAGTTTTCTAGCCCGCCAGTTTGGCGATCATCGCGAACAGCGGCAAGTACAGCGAAATGACGATGCCGCCGACCATGATGCCCAGCAATCCGATAATGGCCGGTTCGAGCATGGCCAGCATGTCTTTGGTGGCCGCATCCACTTCTTCTTCGTAGAAGTCGGCGATCTTCTGCAGCATGTTGTCCATGGCGCCGGTGGCTTCTCCCACGCCGATCATCTGCGTCACCATGTTGGGAAACACGCCGCACTCTTTGAGCGGGTCCACGATGGTGCGGCCTTCTTCGATCGCCTTGCGCACTTTCATCAACGCCTCTTCCAGAATGGCGTTGCCGGAGGTGCGGGCGGTGATTGAAAGACCTTCCAGGATCGGCACGCCCGAAGTAATCAGGGTGCCCAGCGTACGGGTAAAGCGTCCCACCGCGATCTTGCGCAGCAGGTTGCCAATGATGGGCAGCTTCAGCAGGAGCGCATCGAAGAAGTAACGGCCCTTGGGATGTTTGCGGATTTGCTTGACCGCGAACACGGAGCCGATGCCGAGCGCGATGATGATCCACCAGAACGTCTGCACAAACGCGCTCAGGCCCATGACGATGCGCGTCGGCAGCGGCAAGGCAACCCCCAGCCCGGCGAACAGGTTGGCGAAGATCGGGACCACCCACTTCAGCAGCGCACCCACGATAATCACCGCAATGCCCACGACCGCGACCGGATAAATCAGCGCCGACTTCACCGCCGACTTCAACCGCACCGCCTTTTCGACGTAAGTCGCAAGGCGCTGGAGAATGATGTCGAGAATACCGCCGGTCTCTCCGGCTTCGATCATGTTGGTGGTCAAATCATCAAAAACAATCGGGAATTGGCGCATGGCGTTGGCGAGCGTGGAACCGCCTTCCACGGTGGTGCGCACCCCGGTCAGTACTTTCTGAAATGCCTGGTTTTCCTGGTTGGCCGCCAGAATTTCAAGACACTGCACCAGCGGCAGGCCGGCGTCAATCATTACCGAGAACTGCCGGAAGAAAATGGCGATCTCCTTGGTGTTGACCTTGCCCGACCCGAACGTGGGCATGGAGAATTCCTTGCCCTTTTCGCGCACCGAGCCGGGAGTAATACGGTCACGGCGCAGTTGCTGGATCATTACCTGCTTGCTGGCCGCCACTCTCTCTCCGGAAACCTTCTGTCCAGAGTTGTCTTTGCCGGAAAATGTGAATACGGGCATGTTCTTAACCTCTCCTCTGCGCTGTGGCCGTGCCGTGCTGGCTCTGCGGTTTCATTGAACTTTTTGTTCCTGTCTAGCGTTTCGACGTTGAAGCGCCCTTGGCCAACGGTCCGGCTTCGGGCTGGTTGCGGGTCAGCAAGCTGGCGCCGCGGTTGATCATTTCCTGGAGCTCGTCAGGATTGCTCGAGCGTTGCAGCGCCGTTTCCAGCGACAGCTGCTTCTGCAGGTAGCAGGTCGCCAGCGCCTGGTTGAACGTCTGCATTCCGTATTTTTCCTGTCCCGATTGCATGGCCGAATAAATCTGGTGGATCTTGTCTTCGCGGATCAGGTTGCGGACAGCGGCGTTCGGGACCAGAATTTCCATAATCATGCAACGCCCTTTGCCATCGGTCTTGGGCAGCAGGCTTTGGCACATGATGCCTTCCAGCACCAGCGACAATTGGGCGCGAATTTGCGGCTGCTGGTGCGCCGGAAAAACGTCAATAATACGGTTAATGGTGGAAGTCGCCGAGTTTGTGTGCAAGGTACCGAAGGTCAGGTGGCCGGTTTCCGCAATTCGCAGGGCCGACTCAATGGTTTCCAGATCGCGCATTTCACCGATGAGCACCACATCCGGGTCTTCACGAAGCGCGGCGCGCAACGCGTCGGTAAAACTCTTCGTATCAGAGTGCAGTTCGCGCTGGTTGACCAGGCAGTTCTTGTTCATGTGCACAAATTCAATTGGGTCTTCAATCGTCAGAATGTGGTCGTGGCGCTCACTGTTGATCTTGTCAATCATCGCCGCCAGCGTGGTGGATTTACCGGAGCCGGTCGGCCCCGTGACCAGCACCAGCCCGCGCGGTTTGTCGCACAGCTTGCTGACCACCGGCGGCAGACCCAGCTGATTGAACGACTTGATCTCAAACGGAATCAGACGGAACACGGCCGCGGTCGCGCCGCGCTGATTGAATACGTTGGCGCGGAACCGGGCAAGGCCCTTCAATCCGAATGAAAAGTCCAGCTCCAGGCTTTCTTCAAAGCGGTGCTTCTGCGAATCGGTCATGACGCTGTAGGCCAGCTGCTTGGTCTCTGCCGGCGACATCTGCGGCAGGTCCAGCGGCACCAGGTGACCGTGTACCCGGATTTGCGGCGGCGAGTTGGTGGTGATGTGCAGATCGCTTCCGCTCATCTCGAGCATTCGTTTGAGTAAATCGCTCAGTGACAACGCCATAAAATTCCTTCCCCCTCAACTCGCTTAGTGAATGGTTTCGCGCGCCACTTCTTCTAGCGTGGTCACGCCCGCCGCAACTTTGATCAGACCGCTTCGGCGAAGCGTGATCATGCCCCGCTCGATCGCCTTCTTCTTCAACTCCACCGCCGATGCGCCGACCAGCACCAGCTCGCGGATTTCATCGTCCACTTCCATGACTTCGTAAAGACCGCAGCGCCCCTTGTAGCCGGTGTTATTGCAAACGCCGCATCCCTTGCCTTTGTGTACCTTCACCGTCTTGGCTTCTTCCGGCGTGAAACCTTCTTCGATCAACGCCGGCACCGGCATGTCCACCGGCTCCGTGCAGTCTTTGCAGATACGGCGAATCAGCCGCTGGGCGCAGATCAAATGCACCGCGGTCGCAACCAGGAAGGGCTCGATGCCCATGTTCATCAATCGCGTGATGGTCTCGGGCGCGCCGTTGGTGTGTAGCGTGGACAGCACAAGGTGTCCGGTCAGCGCGGCCTTGATGGCGATTTCCGCAGTTTCAAAGTCTCGAATTTCACCGACCAGGATGATATTGGGGTCCTGGCGCAGGAAAGATCGCAGCGCGGCCGCGAAATTCAGCCCAATCTGCTCCTTCATCTGCACCTGGTTGACGCCCGCCAGCTGAAATTCGACTGGGTCTTCTGCGGTCATGATGTTGGTATCAGGCTGGTTCAGCCGCGCAATCGAGGAGTACAGCGTGTTCGTCTTACCCGATCCGGTCGGGCCTGTGACCAGCACCATGCCGTAGGGTTTCAGAATCGCCTTCTCGAACTTGACCAGAGATTCCGCTTCGAACCCGAGCTTGGTCATGTCCAGTCGCAGGTTTTCCTTGTCCAGCAAGCGGAGCACGATTTTTTCGCCCCACAAGGTCGGCAGGGTGCTGACGCGGAAGTCGAGCTGCTTTTTGCGCCCGCCAATGTTCATCTTCAGCATGATGCGGCCGTCCTGCGGCAGGCGCTTCTCGCTGATGTCGAGCTTGGCCATGATTTTCATACGGCTGGTCATGGCGTCCTTCAACTTGATCGGCGGCGACATGATCGCCTGCAGCACGCCGTCAATACGAAAACGCACGCGAAATTCCTTTTCGTAAGGCTCAATGTGAATGTCGCTGGCCCCGCGCTTCACCGCGTCGGTCAGAATGAGGTTCACCAGCTTGACCACAGGCGCTTCGTCCGCGGCCCGCTCCAGCTGCGACAGTTCCATCTCCTGCGCTTCGGCCTGTAGTTCGACGTCTTCGTCGCTCAGGTCCGACATGGACTGCATTACCGTCTCAAGGTCTTCCTCTTTGGCCGTCCCGTAGGACTTGTCAATGCCCGACATGATCGAGCTTTCCGAGGCCACCACCGGCTCGATGTTGAACCCGGTCATGAACTTAATGTCGTCCATGGCGAACACGTTGGTCGGGTCCACCATGGCGATGGTCAGCGACGCGCCCACACGGCTCAGCGGAAGGATTTGATAGCGCTTGGCGGTCTCAATCGGGATGAGCTTGACCACCGCGGGGTCAATTTCAAAATATGAAAGATTGATGGCGGGCACGCCATACTGGCGGGAAAGGAAATTCGTGACGTCCTCATCGGTGAGGAAGCCGAGCTTCACCAGAGCGGAGCCAAGACGGCACTTCTGCTCCTTCTGGATCTTGTTCGCTTGTTCCAACTGCTCTGAGGTGATGATCTTCTCTTTCACCAGAAGATCGCCAAGCCGTTGAGACATACGCCTTTCTCCGTTCCAACCCGCGGGATCAATCCCGCGCAACTCTGACGCCCGATTCGCAAACACCCGCCCCAACCGCAGAAACACAGTTGGTAGTCTTTGCGTTGACACAAATTGTCAACGCAACCGGGTTACTGAGAAAGTAACTTTGGTCATTGAACTCCGCATAGGACAAGGGTTTCGAGCGGCCTGCCATTGAGATCGGCGGGAATTCGCCGATTTCTGACAGCAACGGCCCCCCTCGAGGCCCGCAGTACATGGACGTGAGTAACCCCGGCGTCGCGCTTTGCGTACACTGCGGAAGGTGAGGCCAATACTTTGTCCGATGCGCAGGAACAGATTCGGAGCTTTTACCAGGAACTCCGGCAAGCCTGGGGACCGCAGCATTGGTGGCCCGCGCAATCGCGTTTCGAGGTCGTCCTCGGCGCATATCTCACGCAGAACACCGCATGGACAAACGTTGAACGCGCCCTCGACAACCTGCGCGTGAAAGGAATCGTTTCAATCGCTGGAATTCGCGAGGTCCCGCTGCGTACACTCGAAGCGCTGATTCGCCCCTCGGGATATTTCCGGCAGAAGGCCCGGCGGCTGAAACTCTTTGTGAAATTTCTGGATGAGCATCACACCGGTTCGCTCGAACAACTCTTTTCCCGGCCAACCGGGCAGCTTCGCGAGATCTTGCTCGGGTTGGAAGGGGTTGGACCGGAAACCGCGGACTCCATCCTGCTCTACGCCGGCGGGCACGAAGTCTTTGTCGTGGACGCCTACACTCGCCGCATTCTCGAACGACATGCGATCCTGCCGGCCAACGCCGATTACGAGCAGATCAGGCAGCTCTTTGAGGCGGCTTTGCGGCCCTCACCGGAGGCCGTGGATCAGGCCGCAGTTTCACAACCGCAGCGAAAAAGCGCCGCTCATTCCCCGTCGCGCGCCAGCCGCTTGCACCGAAGTCCGCTCGCCCAGACTTATAACGAGATGCATGCCCTCATCGTCGGCGTCGGCAAAGACTTCTGCAAGAAATCACAGCCGCAGTGTGACGGATGTCCTTTACAACGGTTCCTTTCTGTGTCGAAGTAAACAAGCGAGGGCATGCAGCGTGTTTAGGACAGTCGTTGTTCTTGGGATGACCGCGCTGGGGTTGGTTGCCGGTTCGCCTTCATCGCTTTGGGGTCAAGTTCTTCGCGAAGACGCGGATGCCGCGGGAGTGTTGGTGGGGACCGCCGTCCGTGCCGACCGCCTCTCTGAACCCGCCTATGCCGCCACACTGGCCCGCGAATACAACTTGCTTGAACCGGAAGACGCCATGAAGTGGTGGGTCCTCCGGCCCCACCGTGGCGAGTTTGATTTTCGGCAAGGCGATACCATCGTCCATTTCGCGCAGGCACACGGCATGAAAGTCCGCGGGCACTGCCTCCTCTGGGGACGCAGCAATCCTGAATGGCTCTCCCAAGGCGGTCTCTCGCCCGCTCAACTTACAGAAATAGCGCGAGAGCACATCGCAACCGTCGTCCACCACTACGCGGGCGATGTGTTTGCCTGGGACGTGGTCAACGAAGCGCTCGACGAAAACGGCGAGCCGCGCGATACGATCTGGAACGCAGGCCTACACTCCGCCAGCCGCGCCCAACGCATGGATTATATCGAGCAGGCCTTCCGCTGGGCGCACGCCGCCGACCCCAATGCATTGCTCTTCTACAACGAAGCCGAGGCGGAGGGCCTCGGGAAGAAGTCCGACGCGGTTTACGCGATGCTGAAAGATTTCCGCGCCCGCGGTGTGCCGGTCTACGGCGCCGGACTGCAAATGCACATCCCCAACCTCATCCTGGATGCAGCCGCCATCGCCTCTAACATCAAGCGCCTCACCGCGCTGGGATTGCAGGTACACATCACCGAGATGGATGTGGCCCTTCCCGTAAACGCCGACGGCAATCTTCGCGACCCCGCGGACCTCGATCGGCAGGCAACGATATATGCCGATATCGCGCGCGCCTGCCTGCGGAATCCCGGTTGCACCGCCATCCAGACCTGGGGATTTACCGACAAGTATTCATGGATCGGTTCTTCGTCGCGCCACGCGCGCGGTTGGGCCCTGCCTTTTGACCGCGTCTATCAGAAGAAACCAGCCTACCAAGCCCTGCATAAGGCACTCGCTGAAAAACAGAGTGCTCAAAAGCCATAGCCCGCGCCAGTTTTATCTTTGCGGCCTTCGCGCAAACTTTGCAATCCTTGTGGTCAAGAGCGTTTGCTCGAATCCACAATCAGAAATTTGGACGCTCGCGGGCCCTATCTCGAAGGCCCTATAATGAGCGGCAAAGCCCGCCGTGGGATCGAAGACCACGTTCGCGGCGATGCTCCGTTTTTCTTGTGCCTGAACCTGCCCCAATTCGCCACGAAACCTCCGACCGCCGGTTGATGATGGTCCTGCTGGCAGTAGGAGTCTTCCTGCTGCTTTTTGCCGTGGTCTCCGAGACTGCCTTCGACCTGAATTTCCTGCGCCCGGGCAACAACCAGGAAACGCTGACCCTGGCCGCGCTCTCCGCATTGATCCTGATGCTGCTGGCGGCGCTGACTTTCGTCCTCCTGCGCAACCTGCTCAAGCTTTTCGCCGAGCGCCGTCTGGGAGTGCTGGGCTCCAAATTCCGTACGCGCATGGTCCTCGGCGGCCTGCTGCTGGCTTCCGTCCCGGTCATGGTGATGTACACCTTCGCTTATGGATTGCTGAACCGCTCCATTGATAAGTGGTTTTCCACGCCCGTCGAGCAGGTAAAGAACGACATCAGTCTGCTCACCTCTCTGCTCGACACCTACGCCCGGCAGAATGCGCGGGCTGAAGCGGACGTGATCGCGAGTTCCCCGGCAACCCAGCGCGCATTCGCAGGACGCGACTTCTCCTCGGTGCTCAACGAGCTCCATGCCCATCTCCCGACCTTGCAGGGAGGCTTTGCCGTCGCCATTCAAGATGGAGAGCCGCGCGCCAGCGTGAACCTTCCCGCGGACTGGTCGCAGCTCCAACCAGGACTCACCTCGCCGGGTGGCGCCACCGCCGCCGGACGATTTAACTGGAACCACGTGGACTACACGCTGGCCGCTTCTCCGGTGGGAACCCACGGATCGGTCCTGGTCGCTATTCCCCTCCCCCCCGGCTTTACCCAGACCACCCAGCAGATCCGCGAAAGCCAGCAACGCTATTTCGATCTCGCAAAACAGCGCAAGAGCGTGCGCCGGTTTTACATGGGCTGGCTGCTGGTGCTGACCCTGATGGTCTGGTTTGTCACCACCTGGCTGGCGATGTTTCTGTCGAAGCTTGTGACCCGGCCAGTGGCCGCATTGGCGACGGCCACGCGGGAGATTTCCCAGGGACGTCTCGACTACCGTGTGGACGTGAGCGCCGCCGACGAAATCGGCGATCTGGTGCATTCCTTCAATCGCATGGCGGAACAGCTGGAAAGCGGACAGAAGCAGTTGGAGGCTTCCGGCCGCGAATTGAGCGCTGCCAACGCCGAGCTCGAGCAGCGCCGGCGGCAGATGGAAACCATCCTCGAGAGTGTCCCCACCGGCGTGCTGTCGGTGGATGAATCGCGGCGCGTGATCCACGCCAACCAGGCCCTGCTCCGGATGTTTCACCCCGACCGTGCGTTGCAGCCACAGCTCCTGCGCGGCGTAATGTTGCAGGAAATGTTTGAATCTGAAACGCTTGCCGACCTTGAACCGCTATTGCGCCGCGCCGAGCGCATGGGCGTGACCACCTCGCAACTGGAAACTCCCGTGGCCGGCGGCGCGCTCAACGTTGCGGTGACGGTCGCAAGTCTCACGCGCTCCGGAGAACGGGCCGGCTTTGTCATCGTGTTTGAAGACTTGTCCGACTTGCTGAAGGCGCAGAAACAGGCGGCATGGAGAGAAGTCGCGCAACGCGTCGCGCATGAGATCAAGAACCCGCTGACCCCGATCGCGCTTTCAGCCGAGCGCATCCGCCGCCATCTGGCGCGGGGCGCGCCACCCGATGCAAGTTCGCTGCAGATCGTAAAATCCTGCTCCGACGTAATCACGACATCGGTCGAAACCGTACGCAGGCTGGTGGATGAATTTTCCGCGCTGGCGCGCTTTCCGGCCTCCCGGCCGCAACCCGCCGGCATCAACGAAATTGTGGACAGCGCTTTGTCGCAGTTCGAGGGCCGCCTCGAAGGCATCGTCCTGACCCGCTCCCTGACGGACGGCTTGCCGCAAGTCCTGGGCGATCGCGAAAGCCTGCGCCGCGCCATCGCCAATCTGGTGGACAACGCCGCCGAGGCCTTGCAAGGCGCGCTGGTACGCGAGATCCGCGTCTCCACCGCGCTGGTCGCCAGCCGCGATGCGGTCGAGATCACCGTCGCCGACACCGGCCACGGCGTCACTCGAGATTTGAAAGAGAAACTGTTTCTTCCCTATTTCTCCACTCGAAAACGCGGCACCGGCCTGGGGCTGGCCATTGTGAGCCGCGTCATTGAAGAACATCACGGCTCCATCCGCGTCGAGGAAAACCGTCCTGTTGGGGCCAGGTTTATCATCGAACTACCCATCGTCACCGAACCCGCTATGGCCATGACCGTATCCATACCCGGACTGAAGACAGGATCAAAACATGGATAGCGTTCTGATTGTGGACGATGAAGCCGGCATCCGAGAATCGCTTGAAGGCGTGCTCTCCGACGAGGGATTCTCCGCCGCGTCCGCGGAAAGCGGCGAGTCCTGTCTTGACCGCCTGAAGCGCGATAGCTATGACGTGGTCCTGCTCGACATCTGGCTGCCCGGGGCCGACGGTTTGGAAGTCCTCGAGCAAATCCGCAAGCTGGAATCCCCGCCCGAAGTCATCATGATCTCAGGACACGCGACCATTGAGACGGCAGTCCGCGCCACCAAACTCGGAGCCTACGACTTCCTGGAAAAGCCACTCTCAGTCAACAAACTGCTGATCCTGGTCCGCAACGCCATCGCATCGCGGAAACTGCGCCGCGAAGTCACGGACTTGAAAAAGCAATTGCTCGCCCGTAACGTAATCGTCGGCGACAGCGTACCCATGAAAGCCCTGCGCCAGCAGATCGGGCTCATGGCGCCCACCAACGGCCGCGTGCTGATTTATGGCGAGTCGGGCACCGGGAAGGAACTGGTCGCGCGCTCCATGCACGCGCAAAGCCTGCGCAAAGACGAGCCTTTCGTCGAAGTCAACTGTGCCGCCATCCCGGAAGACTTGATTGAAAGTGAAATGTTTGGCCACCGGCAGGGCGCGTTCCCTGGTGCAACCTCAGAGAAAGAGGGCAAATTCCAGAAAGCGCATGGCGGGACTTTGTTTCTCGACGAAGTTGGCGACATGAGCCTGAAGACGCAGTCCAAAGTCCTGCGCGCGCTTGATGAACAGCGCTTTACTCCGGTCGGCGGCGAAGAAGCGCGGCGTGTGGACGTACGCGTAATTGCCTCGACCAACAAAGATCTGGACGAAGAAATTTCCCGTGGCAACTTTCGCGAAGATTTGTTCTACCGGCTCAATGTCATTCCATTTTTTGTGCCGCCGCTGCGCGACCACAAGGAGGACATGCCGCAACTCGCGGTGCATTTCCTCAAAGACCTTGCCTCCACCTATGGCCGGCGGCCCCGCGAAATCAGCGACGATGCGCTCGAAGTGCTGATGCGGTATTCCTGGCCCGGCAATGTGCGCGAGATGCGCAACGTCATTGAGCGCATCGTCATCATGAATCCCACGGTTTCACGCTATGGCCGCAAGCATCTGCCGCCGCTTCTCTATCGCGAGGGGACTCGCAGGACCCTGGGCGGCGAATTCTCCACGCTGCAGCAGGCCCGCGAAGCCTACGAGCGCGACTACATCCTGCGCAAGTTGGACGAGAACCACGGCAACGTATCGCGCGCCGCGGAAGCGCTGGGGCTGGAGCGCAGTCATCTGTACCGCAAGATGAAGACGTTGGGAATGGACGTGAGGGAGTAGGGACTCGAGCAGATTCGTATCACGACATCGCTTCACAGGCTGCTGAAAAACTCGTAGTTCGTATCAGAGCATCGCTTCACAGGCTGCTGAAAAGCGACTCCACGATGCTGTTTTTGAAAGGGCGCGGCTTCAAGCCGCGCCGTGAAATGCCGCAAAATCAGTGCGGCTTTAGCCGCTGAGGGCCTCAGGGCGCGCGAAGAATGACTTTTTCCGCAGCCTCCTCAGCCATGCCGCAACTCTGCAACTTGTTGTCGGCTTTAGCCGCTCCCCACTGCGCATTACGGCGCCTAAACGCGCGGTTGAACGGGCTGCATTGGTACGGTATGCCTGAACGCATACCCTGATACGAACCGGAAAGCCTCGTGGTCAGAAGCTTCATGCCTTCGGACTCATAGTCCGCTCAGAACCCGCAGACACCGCCCCCATCAGATGTTCCAGTTGCCGCCGCCAGTCCAGTTCGTCCACAAACGTCCGGGATTCGCGCCATCCCGGCTCGACCTTCACGAACAACCCAAGAAACACTTTCGTGCCTACCATCTTTTCAATTTGCAACCGCGCGCCGGTCCCAATCTTCTTGAGCATCTGGCCCTGCTTGCCCACCAGGATTGCTTTCTGCCCCTGGCGTTCGCAATAGATCAGCGCCGAAATTCGCGTCAGCCGCTCACCCTCCTCGAACTGTTCCACCACCACGCTGGTCGAGTAGGGGATTTCTTCTTCGGTCTCCAGCAGAATTTGTTCGCGAATCAACTCCGCCGCCATGAATCGCACCGGCTGGTCGGTGACCTGGTCTTCCGGAAAATAGGCCGGCCCCGCCGGCATCGCCTTCACCACTTCATTCAGCAGTTCATCCACGCCCTTGCGCCGCAGAGCGGAGATGGGCATGATCTGCGCGAATTTGTGCAGCTTCCGGTATTCCTCGATCAGCGGCAGCAATTTGCCCTTGTCCTTGCCCAGCAGGTCCACTTTATTGAGCACCAAAAAAGTCTTCGCGCGGGCCTGTTTCAGCAGATCAAGCGCGTACCCATCACGCACATCCAGTTTGCGCGACGCGTCCATCAACAACAGCACCAGGTTGCATCCTTCCAACGCTTGCCGCACCTCGACCATCATTCTTCTGCCCAACGAACTGTCCGGCTTGTGAACACCGGGCGTGTCCATCAGCACAATCTGGGCCGCATCGCGGTCCTTCGTCTTGGGAAGTTGCAGGATTCCCTGGATGCGGTTGCGCGTGGTTTGCGGTTTGGGCGAGATGATGGCCAGCTTCTGACCAACCAGTGCGTTCAGCAGCGTGGACTTCCCGGCATTGGGCCGGCCAAGGATGCAAACAAAACCTGCGCGAAAGGGCATAAGGGATAGGCTACTAGCTATTGGCTGCTGGCGGCTAGACGTTTACTGCGGCTGGAGAAACGGGTTCTCCACGCGAATACCCGCGATCAGCTGCCGATTATCCATATCTTCGGTGAGGACTCGAATTGCCCCAGATTTGGCCGCGGCGGCGACAATCAGGGCATCCCAAAATCCGATCTGCGATTCGTCTTCAATGCGAAATGCGGCGGCGATTTCGGCAGGTGTAGTTTCCACGCACCAGATCGTGTAGCTATTCACGACCAGCCGCGCGGCATCCTTGGGCAATGGCGACCGAATCTTCCGCGTCACGTTCACATAAAATTCCTGCAGCACTTGCATGCTAAGGACGCCGGTCCGCCCACTCCACAACTCATGCAGGACGTTTCTTGCGATGTCGTGCTTTGCTCCAGCATCCACATCGTGCCCGTAGATCAGAACGTTGCTGTCAATGAACGTCTTATCGCTCATGCAACTCGTCCCGGGTAGCGCTAATCACGCCGCCTAGATGAAAGCCCTGGTCGAGCAACACCATGGCCTGCCGGTGAGCCCGCTCGTAAGCCTCATCGTCCCCAACCAAAATCTCGATTTGCTCGGCCAACAAGCCGCTGATGGACGAACCCCGCCGCGCTGCCAATATTTTGGCTTTCCGAATCGTTTGCTGAGGAAGGCTGACTGTAAGATTTTGCTTGGCCATAAGATCCTTATCTACACGCAGTATACGTGTATCACGTATTGCGCGTGTTGTCAAAGACGACGCCAGAAGAAAAAGATTTCCATAGCGCGCATGGCGGTATTGCTTAAGACCAGCCGCTCTCAGATTGACCGCATCCTCGACAGTGTGAAATCGCGCTTCGGGTCGAGCCTGCAACAGGCTGCCGCCCTAGTGGGCCATCGAGTGGTGACTGAGTTGGTTTAGGGCTGGTCAAGTGCAACCCGGATTACGCGGGCAAATTATTCTCCGCCTTCTTTCCACTCTCTGCCATAACCCCACAAGAAATTGTCTAGCTGCTTGAAACTGAAATCAGAAAGAGCAAAATGACTCCTGAATTGCACTACGGTTGCTTTGTATTTAGGGTAGTCCTTCAGCTCCGGTTGCGTGAACTGTCCGAACCCGTACGATTCCTGATACGCCCAGATTATGCTCTCTGTGTTACCGTCACACTTCGGGTAGGCCCCAGGCGCATGGAAGCTGCAGTACTTGGTGGCAAACGAGTAGTTGCGACGCAATTTGCCAGCGATTTCTACAGACGCAATCTCATTGACCACCCCCCCGGCAGACCTTGCTTGATCTTCGGGTCAATGTCTAATTTGACGATGTGCTTCGCTACGGCATAGGTCGCCAAGATGCCGGTACTCAACAGACTATTGACCCCTACAACTTTCAACAAGACTTCTTCAACCGTTCTATTGTCAGGCAGCAAGTGGAATAGTTTGGTGAGGGCTTTATCGGTGTCATCAGTCGCCCTGTCGCTCTGAAACTGGGCAACGTATCGTTCGACCAGTGTCGGGGTCGGCTTTTGCGGCTGTCGAATGGTCTTGTTATTCATTTTCGTTATCCCTCGCCTCGGCCACCCAAATGCAGCCGCCAGCCCCTTCACATCAACTTCAACTGCCGAGGCTCGGCCACGCTGATGCGCACCCGCTCCACTCTGCGGTCCGATGAATCCAAAATCTCGTAGCGCAGGCCGTCATCCTCGACGATCTCGCCCTTGTGCGGAATTCTGCCGGCCAGTTCGCTGACCAGACCGCCCACCGTCGCCGCTTCCCTGCCCTCCGGTTTAAAGCCAAACAGTTCGTCGAGCCGATCCACATCCGTGCGGCCGGACACTACGTAAATCTGCTCCTGCTCGCGGACCACTTCCGGCAGGTCGCGCTCGTCCCGGATTTCCCCAACGATCTCCTCGACCAGGTCTTCAATCGTCACCAACCCCGCCACCCCGCCGTATTCATCCACCACAATCGCCATACGAATATTGTTCTTCTGCATCTCGCGCAGCAGGTCGCTCCCCAGCTTGCTCTCGGGGACGAAGTACACATCCTTGCGCATCAGCGTATCCAGCGTGCGCCGCGACGCTTCGCTGTCGGCCACCTGCAACACATCCTGGGCATACACAATGCCCTTGATGCTATGCACGCTGCCTTCGTAAACCGGCACGCGCGAATAGTGCCGCGTCTTGAGCATGGCGATGAACTGCTCGACCGTGGTCTCGACCGGGACCGCAAACATCTCCGGCCGCGGCTTCATGGCCTCGCGCACCGTCTTGCCGCTGAACTCCACCACCGACTGGATCAGATCGCGGTCGCCTTCCTGCAGGATTCCCTCTTCCTGTCCGGCCTCAATCAGCGCATCCACGGCCTCCGCAGGGCTTTCCGGCGGTTCCCCGGTGTTGCGCTCGGTAAGCGACACGACGGATTGCAAAAATCCCACCACCACCGTCACCGGCAGCACGACATAGATCAGCACGCGCAGCAACGGCGTCCATCTCACCAGCCACTCGCCCCGCGTCCGCGAAAAGAAAACAAACGGCAGAAAGCGATTGCAGACAATCACGATCAGAATCAAACTGATCGTCGCCTGCAAAATCTCGACGATGCTCCAGGTCTGGTCGTTGAATACCAGGAAGCCAACCAGCATGGCAATGGCGGCGAGCGTCAATTGAGTGAGCACCGCCATGGCCAACTGCGCCCGCGTGCGCCTCACACCCAGTTTCGGTTCAACGCGCTGCTCGTAGACGTCAATATTGTCCTGAAACTCGCGCGACAAAAATCGCCCAATCTCGGTGAACAGCCGGTCCATGTAGGAAGCCAGCGTATAGAGCGCGAGCAGCAAGACCACCACGAGGAGGACGGGGATGTTCACGCGCTCCTCCGTCTTTTGTCTATGGACGCAGGAGGCGTGCCGCGGCGAGCTTTGGATGTCTCGGCCGATGTCGCAGCCTGCACACGCTCGATCAATCCGTCGGGCAATCGCAACTCGCGGCGCAGTTGCGCTTCCTTGCGCGCCATCTTTCCATTGTCGGATTCATGGTCGTAGCCTGCCAGATGCAGAATGCCGTGCAGCGCCAGTATCTTAATCTCGAACGCGGTGGAATGGCCAAGCTGACGCGCGTTTCTGGCCGCGATTTCAAACGAGATGGCAATATCGCCCGCGTTCTTCGATTTTAATTTTGATTTCGTCGCCGTTGGCTCGGCCGCGGGAAACGACAGAACGTCGGTCGCCTTATCTTTTCCGCGGAATTGGCGATTGAGCGCGCGCATCTGGGAGTTGCTGGTAATCAGCACCTGCACATTGCCCTGTAGCTTGACCGCCTTGCGCGCCTTCATCAGAAAACCTCGAAACCCTGCGTCGCTCAGCCCGGGCACGTTTTTTTGCCAGATTACCATTAGCGAAATTCTGGTTTAATCCTGTTGTGTCATTTCGAGCGCAGTAAGATTGCCCGTCTACAGGCAATCTTGCGAAGTCAAGAAACCTGCTTTTCGCTCTTTAGACCTTAATCAGAATCTCCATAGAGAGAAAGCAATCCGCACGGCCACTTCCTATGACGGCCCCAGCGCCGGTCTCTCGCCCACTCCCGGATGATCGTCGCCTAGTAACGACATCTGCTGTCCCTGGATGCGCCGGTGTTCATCGTAAGCCCGCACGATGCGCTGCACTAACTGGTGGCGCACCACGTCGGTCTCGTCGAATTGCGTGAACGCCAGCCCTTCCACCCGGCCCAGAACGTCCATCGCCTCCAGCAGGCCGCTGCGCCGGGCGTTGGGCAGGTCAATTTGCGTCACGTCGCCGGTAATCACCGCCTTGGAATTGAATCCCAAACGGGTGACGAACATCTTCATCTGCTCGGTGGTGGTGTTCTGCGCTTCGTCAAGGATCACAAATGAATCGTTCAGCGTGCGTCCGCGCATGAACGCAATGGGCGCGATCTCGATGATGTTTTTCTCCAGATAGCGGTCCACCTTCTCCGGTTCCATCATGTCGTAGAGCGCATCGTAAAGCGGACGCAGATAAGGATCAATCTTGTCTTGCAGCGTGCCCGGCAAAAAGCCCAGACGCTCGCCGGCTTCCACCGCCGGGCGCGCCAGAATGATGCGATTGACGCGCTTCGACACCAGCGCCGCAATCGCCATCGCCACCGCCAGATAAGTCTTGCCCGTCCCCGCCGGGCCAATGCCAAACACCATGTCGTGCTTTTCGATGGCTTCGATGTAGCGGCGTTGGTTCGGTGTTTTCGGCTGCACCGTGCGCCGCCCCAGCGAACGCTGGCGTCCCGCCTCGGCCAGCCCCTTCAGCGTCGCCGCCGGATCGGACACCAGCACGCGCAACATGCTGTTCAGGTCGCCGTTCTGGAAGCTGTGTCCGGCGCGCTGCAACGAGTCGTAGTCGGCAAAGGCCTGCTCGGCGCGGGCCACATCGCGCGCCGCGCCCTCCAGTTCAATGGCGTCGGAGTGCAGGTCAATGCGCACGTGAAGACCATCTTCCAGCAGGCGCAGGTTTTCGTCGCGCGTGCCAAACAGGGTCTCAATGTTCGAGCTGATCGCAATATTTTTCTTCATGCTTGTCTCAAGACCATTTCATTCTCCCGAATCATGTGCGTTAACATCACGAACTGCGCGGGCACAGCACGGCCCACGTGGGGACAGAGCCGCCCTCGGCTGTCCAGCCGAGCGCAGCGAGGCGCTTCGCCAGCCACGCGCAGCCAACACCATGTCCAGACAAACCAAGATTATGCTTCGAGACGGAACCAGACGGGATACAGATGCCTTGGGGGCAAACCACGACCATTGGTGTCAGCCTAATCCCGGGGCGCATAAGAGTCAATGGCCGTGCAAGGGCAGGATTCGGGACAATCCATCCCGCCAAAGACATTGGTTCCTGCGCAGAAAAGTCCACACCAAGTGTGTGCCGGGGCAAGCCGAACGACATCGTCAAATCAGCCGACTGGCCATCGGACAATCGTGTATCCTCTAGAGGTAGGTGGTGGCGCGTTCCCCCGCCGTAAGCCTCGTCTAGTGCGCGTTTCAAGGAGAATCTTATGCGGCTGTCCTTCTCAAGAAATCATTTCGCAGCTGCCATGTGCGCCGCGATCCTGCTTGGCTGCGCGGTGTCCGCCCTGGCGCAGACCTTCACTGCTCTTGCCAACCTGAACGGGACCGATGGTTCAGTGCCAAGCACGCTGGTTCAGGCAACCGACGGCTATTTTTACGGCACCGCCATCCACGGTGGAGCATTTAATCAGGGCACTGTTTTCAAGGTTTCTCCTTCTGGCGTCGTCACTTCCATTTACAGTTTCTGTGCCTTGCCATCGTGCGCCGACGGATTGCAGCCCAACGGCCCTCTGGTTTTGGGCGCGGATGGCAACCTGTATGGAACCACGGCCGGCGGAGGCACGCAAAGCAAGGGGACTTTCTTCAAGATTGGGTATAACGGGACGCTCACCACGCTCTACAATTTTTGCTCACTGACAGCATGTACCGACGGCGCGTTCCCCAGCGGCACCGTGGCCCTGGGAAGCGACGGAAATTTCTACGGGACGACTGAAGGCGTTACCTCGATCACCTTCGGCACGATTTACCGGATGACCCCGGCCGGAACGGTGACCGGCCTCTATCGGTTTTGTCAGAAGACCAATTGTACCGACGGCTCAACTTCCCGGTGGGGGCTCGCGCGTGACCGCGGAAACACTCTTTACGGGACCACATCCGACGGCGGCTTGAACGGAAACGGCACCATCTTCCGCATCGGCGCCGACGGCAAGTTTTTCAAAACGCTTCACAACTTTTGCTCTGCCGGCGGCAGTTGCCCGGATGGATCGATCCCTTACGGTCCGCTCCTCGTGGCATACGACGGCATTATCTACGGCACTACGGGATCGGGCGGCGCGAATCAGAACGGAGCCGCCTTCAGCATGAATGCATCGGGGTCCTATTCGCTCATTTACAGCTTCTGCCCAACTTCCGGTTGTCTGGACGGAACCCTGCCGCAAAGTGGCCTCTTCCAGGCCACGGATGGCAACTTTTACGGGACGACCGACGAAGGCGGATACAACGGCTGGGGAGTCTTCTTCCGACTGACAAAGTCAGGCACTGAAACCCGCCTTCACAGTTTTCACGTGACCGACGGAGCGCTTCCGAATGCTCAGGTCGTACAGGGCACCGACGGAAACATCTACGGCACGACGTCAAACGGCGGACCCAGAAACCCCAAGCTTTGCGGCAACGTGCCGTTTGGCTGCGGAACCATCTTCCGCGAGTCGGTGGGCCTTGCTTTTGTTAAGCCGGTACAACTGGATGGCCATGTCGGCGACACGGTCATCATTCTTGGCAATGCTCTGACCGGCTCCACGGGCGTGACGTTTAACGGCACCACAGCGGCCTACACGGTCGTCTCCGACACGGAAATTACTGCCACGGTTCCGAGCGGGGCGACAACCGGATTCATCGGGGTCGCGACACCGGGAGGGGCGCTCACCAGCAACATCAAGTTCCAGGTACTGCCATAAACTTTGCACAGTCAGCCTCGGACTTCGCCGGGCCAAAGGACCGGAATCGCCTTACCGGCGCAGGCCGGAGTCAATGGCCGGATGTTCGGCCTTCGATGCCGGGACGGCCCGGTCTTTCGCCCATTCCCGCAAGGCCACAATCTCCTCAGCGCGAGTAACGGATAGCGGCACGGTCTGGGCGAGGGCGTCCAGGATCAGTTGCGTGGTCAGTTGGCTTTTTGCGGCGAAGGCGGCGTACAGCGCCGTCTGCACGGCCGCGTCAATTTCAGCCCCGGAGTATCCCTGAGCAGCGGACGCAATGTGATCGAGATCAAAATCCGCCGCGTCGCGCTTCCGCTTGGTCAATTCCATCGCGAAAATCTGTCTCCGTTCCGGCTGGCTCGGCAGGTCAACAAAGAACAACTCATCGAACCTCCCTTTGCGAATCAGTTCCGGTGGCAACACCGTGACGTTGTTGCAGGTTGCCGTCACGAATACCGGGGCCTTGCGGTCCTGCATCCAGGAAAGGAATGACGCCAGCAACCGCGACGACACGCCCGCATCTGCCGATGCCGAGTCCGGCCCACTGCCGGCAAACACTTTCTCCAACTCGTCAATCCAGAGCACGCAGGGGGCAAGGCCTTCGGCCACCTGGAACACTTTGCGGATCCGCTTCTCGGTTTCGCCAACGTATTTGTCGTAGACCGCCGAAGTATCGAACTTGACCAGCGGCAATTGCCATTCGCCCGCCACCGCCCGCGCGCACAGAGACTTGCCGCAGCCCTGCACTCCAAGAATGATCACGCCGCGCGGCGGTTCCAGCCCAAACTTACCGGCCGATTCATCCCACGCACCGCGCCGTTGATTTAACCAGGACTTTAGATTGTCCAGGCCGCCCACATCGGCCAGGCTGTCCGAGGCCTCGACAAACTCCAGCATCTCCGACCGCTTAAGCAGCGCCTTCTTTGCCTCCAATACGTCGGTGGAAATTTCCGGGCATAACGAATACCGCGCCACCAGCGCCTGAGAGATGGCGCGTTCCGCCTCTTCCTCGGTCAGCCCGCGCAGGTTTTCCGCCACCAGATCAAGGCCTGCGGCATCAAGCTTCCTCTGCAGGGTGTGGGTCCTGGAAATCCGCACCACCACTTCGTCAATGATTTGCCGCAGCCGCACCCGGTCGGGCAGCGGTAAGTCGAAAAACTCCACCAGACTTTGCAGTTCGGGCGGAATTTCAATCTTGGGAGCGGTGAGAACAATCGTTTTCCGGTCTGTCGCGAACCTCTGTCCAACATCGCGAAGCCGGCGCACCACCACCGGATCGTCCATGTGGCGATGCAGGTCCTTGAGAATAAATGCGCCTTCAATCGAAATCCCTTGCAGATTCTCCAGCATCTGCGCCGGCCCACGACTGTTGTAGATAGCCTGCGTGTTCTGGTCAGCGGCGTCGGTTCCGGTGTGTGAGGCATAGCGCTCGGCCACTCCGCCGCCCACCATTTCCTCGCCCACCGCGCCACCGCAACGCATGAGACCGCTGGCAATGCTCCACTCAAACGTGGCCAGGTTAAGCGCAGAGCAGGCGACGCGCACCATCCGCACGGCACGCATCTCTTCCACCGTCTCGACGGCAATGATGGGGGTGGAGGAGTCAATCAGGATTTTCAGCCGTTGCAGAGCATCTGCCATGTGTTTGACCAGCCGGGACTTACTGCCTTATACTATTGCATTCGGTACTCACCGGAATAAATCTCTGTCGTCCTCAACCACGTCAGATACAAAGGGAACAACCAGCAATGGCAAATCATCAATCGGCGCTGAAGCGCGCCCGTCAGACTGAAAAGCGGACTGCGGTCAACCGCGCCAATATGTCGCGCTTGCGCGGACAACTGCGCGAACTGCGCGAGAGCATTGAAAAAGGCAACAAAACCGAAACCGAGCAGGTCTATCGCAAGACTGTCTCGGTGCTCGACAAGGCCATTCAGAAAGGCTCGCTGCACGAGAACACCGCCTCGCGCTACAAGTCCCGCCTGGGCAAGCGCGTTACCGCGATGAAATAGGCTGGACACTGGGCTTTAGGCTCTGCGCGTTTTGCTTTCGGTTCTCGGAAGTTACGTTTCGTATCGGGGTACGTCTTCAGACGTACCGGAAAAGCCCCGCGAATAGTCCGCCTTCAGGCGCTGGCCCTTCTCCACGATCCTGATCGGCTCAAGCTTCTTAAAAAGGGGTAAGAGTCTCCTCAGCACCACCCCGCCAAGGCCCCTAAAATGCTCCAGGATCGCGTGGCAGGGCTGGCATCGTCCCGGAGGCCAATTCTTAACAAACGTAGCTCCACGGGCCACCAAACGCCCGCAAATGCATATTCTAAGTTGTTTATTTTCAATTACTTAGCGACGTAGTTTTCCACAGGCAAGACGCGGTTTGTTTTCAATCACTTACGGAAATTGGCGCGAGTTCGTTCCGTTTTGGGAAGTGGACTTGAAGGCGGACTTCAGCCCACCCCTGCGGGCGGGTCTTGCCGGAGGTGACGACACGCTCTTCGCCCCATTGGTCAAGACGACCTCAGAGGCTAAAGCCAGTTATCGCTTGGAGGTTGAAAACGGCACGACTGGAAGTCGTGCCCTTCCCGGTTGTCTCGCGAAAAGCTTTATCCCAGCTTCGGCAGCAGAAATCCGGTGTGCCGGCAGTGCTCCCGAAATGCGTCTCCGAATTGCGCAGAGAGCATGGCCTCTTCCTTTCGGGCTTTCATCCAGTAGCCGGCGATGATCAGCACGACCCCCAACGCGCATCCCCATTCGTCAATCGCGAGCGCGGAGCCGATGACCGCGAGATCGAGTCCTGAATAAATGGGATGCCGCAGGCGGGCATAGGGGCCGGTGCGAATCAGCTTGTGGTCTTCTTTGATGGTGATGCGCGCGCTCCAGTATTCGCCAAGGTGCCGGCGCGCCCACACAGCGAGCCCGATGCCGATCCAGGTGAGGGCAACTCCGGTCGCGGCCATCGTCCAGGTGCGAGGGACCATACGCCCGCGAAGAAACCCGAACCTCACGGTTTCACTAAACAGCAGCGCGTAGCCGGCAATCTCCCACACCAGAAAAGAAACGCGGGAAGCAACCGGTTCCTTGCTGGCGGTGCGCCGCGTCTTCATCGCGCCCATCACCCAGTAGACGATGAAGACGATCCACGGGCCTTCGATCAAATAGCGCCAAATCAACGCGAGCGCTCCCGTTTACGACGTTCCCGTTAGGGCTCCACTTCAAAAACCACACCACTGTCAGCTCTGCCACCCGCGGAAGTCGTGCCAAAAAGGTTGCCTGCAGCGTCAAGTACTGGCGCATCATAAGGTACAGCCCCATCGCCCGGTCGCCCACCAAAATGGTGCAACTGGTTAAACATCCATTCGCCATCAGCGCCAGGGGTCAACTTGTAGATCACACCGCAGCCTCCATAGTATTGTGCCTTACAAGTACCGCCCACATAGGTGCTACCGTAGATATTTCCAGACGCATCGAAGACCACACCGGCAAAAGATGCCCCGTAGACCCCGGGAAAGTTGTGAAGAACGCGTTCGGTCCACGCCCCGCCTGAGGGGATGAACTCAAACACGTTGTAAGCAGTTCCGTAAACGTTGCCCGCACGATCTAAAATGAGGCCCGCATTGGGCCCTTGGCCGTCGTTACCTCCGCCGAAACCGTGAACCAATGTATACGTCCATGTGCCATCCGTATTGGGCGTGAGTTCGAACACTGTGCCGTAATTGACGTTATCTTGGTCTTCATAGGCAGTTGTGCCGTAGAGATTGCCGGAGGTATCGAAGACGAGTGACCCATACGATGGTTTCTCGCCGCCGCTATCTCCGGTGAAGCTGTAGAGCACTTTCTCTGTCCACGCTCCGCTTGCGGAGCGCGTCAGTTCGAAAACCGCGCCACAGCCATTACCCCCTAAGGCGCCATCGCATGCCCCGCCAGTTCCACCAAAGTATGTCGTCCCGAAGAGATTGCCGCTCTTGTCGAAGATCACGCCAGCGTAGGGAGAACCTCCGTCCGCCCCGCCACTGAAGCTGTAGAGTACGTTCTCTGACCACCGCCCGCCCGTGGAATGGGTAAGCTTAAAAACTAACCCTTGCCCGCTCTTACCGCCCCAAACGGTTGTGCCATAAAGATTGCCTGCGTTGTCGAAAATCAGTCCCGCGACGGGGCACCCACCGTCGCTCTTTCCCTGAAAGCTGTACAGCAAACGGCTCGTCCAACCGCCGCTGGAATCTCGCGTGAGCTTGAAGATCGATCCTTTCTGGTAGAAGCCGCCCAAAGATGTCGTGCCATACAAATTGCCCGCTTTATCAAACACCACACTAGCAGTAGGCATGTTGCCGTCGGAGCTAGGGAAACTGTAGGTCTCGCTTTTCTTCCATAGGCCCGAGCTCCGGGATAACTTGAAAATAGTGCCAGCCCCAGCGAGTCCACCGGCGCCGGTTGTTCCGTACAGATTGCCCTCGCGGTCGATAGTCAGGCTGGCGTCATAGGAGGGCGTACCGCCATCGTGGCCTCCGGCGAACGTGTGAAGAATGGTCTCCGTCCACTGCCCGTTCGATCTCGGTGTTAGCTGGAAAACAACGCCACAACCATAATCGGGCTGACTATAGGGGCATTGTGAATTGAGGTTCCCTCCACTGCTGGTAACGCCGTACAGATTGCCAGCGTGGTCGAATATCAATCCCGCTTCCGAAAGAGCGCCGTCACCCGCAGTATCGCTAAAGCGATGCAATACGACCTCGGTCCAACTGACGTTATCATTCGACTTCAACTCAAAGACGATCCCGCATCCACCCGAGCAAGACTTAGATCCACCGCCTGCATTGGTCGTGCTGTAAAGGTGGCCATCACTGTCGAAGATCAATCTGGCTTCTGGGTCTGCCCCGTCAGCACCTGCGCCAAAACTATGGAGCACGCTCTCCGTCCAAGTTCCTTGTGAGCTTGGCTTGAGCTCAAAAACCGTGCCCAGCTTATGATCTCCGCCGTATCGGGTGGTGCCATAGAGGTCTCCGGTTTTGTCGAACACAAGAGCAGCTATGGGGATCGCTCCGTCCGTCCCTGCGGCAAACCGGTACAGCACGCTCTCAGTCCAGTTGCCATTTGCAGTGGGCATTAGTTCAAAAACTGTTCCGTTTCCCTGGACGTTCGTACCTCCCAACGTCGTCGTACCGAAGAGATTTCCGCTGGCGTCGAAGATCAATCCAGCTTGCGGGTTCTGGCCGTCGCTCCCACCCTGGAAGTTATAAATGACGGTTTCTGTCCAGCCGCCATGAGAATCAGGCGTAAGTTTGAAGACCGTGCCACAACTCACGGGCCCGAAGTTATAGGTACATCCGGCACCGTTGCCACCGTCGTAGGTCGTGCCGTAGAGGTTTCCCGCTGCGTCAATCACGACGCCGGAGTTGTAAGGGTGGGCCCCATCTAGACCGCCTTTAAAGCTATACAGAACCGTCAGAATCCAGCCCTTTTTCTCATCGGACGTGAGCTTAAAGACCACCCCCATCGAATATTCGCCGCCACGGTCGGTTGTGCCATACAGATTGCCATTGGCATCCGCGGTCAAGTTTGCGCTGGGTTCCGAACCGTGCCGGAGAGGGATGAAGGTATGCAGTACTTTCTCGGTAGCGCCCGAAGCGGGTGTCAGCTGAAGCGGAAGAATAGCAAATACGGCCAGTGTGAAACGAAGGAACAGCAAGACCTTGGCTCTCATGTACTACTCCTGGCCAGAGGCGGGGCCCGCGGATGGCAGCGCTGGCTTGGACGGTAGTATACATCAGGAAATCAAGGGGGCCCTAAACCGGCAACTGTTCCTGCATCCAGGCCGGGGATTCAATTTTGGGTTCGGTGGTGAGGTCCATTACAAGTTTTTCCAGCACGAAGCGTTTGCTCACGGGATTCGAACGCAGAGCGAGGTCAGCCTTGGCGACCAGGCGGATGGCGCGGGTGAGTTCGCGCTTGGATTTGTAGCGGCGGGCCTGTTTGATGATGTCATCGGCGGCGAACGGCGGCACGCGGAAACCCTGCCACAGCGCGGCCCACAGCATGCGCTGGTCGCGCACGTTGCGTTCGAGGATGACCAGCATCTGGCGGAAAGTCTTGGCCAGCATATAGATATGGCCGATGGCGGCCTCTTCGCCGTCGCCCGACGTCAGCAACGCGTCAAGAATTTCGAGCGACCGCACGCGGTCTTTGGAAGAAATGGCGTCGGTCAGTTCATAGAGCGAGCGCTGTTTGGCGGCGAGGACCATGGTCTCGACATCGCCGAGCGTGACGCGCTTTTTTTCGCCGACGTAGAGAATCAGCTTCTCTAACTCGTTTGAAACCATCATCAAGTCGCCGCCGAGAGCGTCCACCAGTTCGCGCGCGCCGTCGGGTTCGATTTTCACGTCGCGGGTGGCGCAATATTCGGCGATCCAGCGCACAGCTTCGCCTTCTTCCACGCGGGCCAGTTCCACGATGCCGCAAAACGTGCCCAGAGTTTCTCGGATGCGCTGGTAGCGTTCCTTGTCCTGCATGTCCATGCGGCGGACGTCGGCGGGAATGCTGATGTGGTCGGCGACCAGCACCAGCAGCGCGTCGGGATTGGGGTTCTTGCAATAGTCTTCGATGGCGGCAAGTTTTTCTTCGTTCGACCCGCGGCCGTAGAGACTCTTGACGCCGCGCACGAAAAAAACCTGGAACGGCGCCATCAGCGAAGGAGTGCGGGCGCGGTCAAGCACTTCGACCAGCGCCGTCTCGGCCAGGTCATAGTCAAAGAAGCTGAACTCGCGCATTTCGCCAGGAACGAGATGCTCGAGGATGGCGTCGCGGACGCGTTTGCGGAAGAAGGCCTCGTCGCCGACGAGAATATAAGCCGGGCGCAGCTTGTGGGACGCGAGTTCCGATACGAAGCGGTCGGCCTGGGCGAATGACTTCATGGGCGGTCGTTGGTTGCTGGTCGTTGGTCGTTAGCGGCCCGTCGTTGGCCGGTATTTAAGGTCAGTCTGGCCGGCATGTCCGGTTCGTGGGCGGCGCAGGGCCAACGACCAGCGACCGACGACAAACGCCTGTTCAAAACGCCTCCAGAATGTTGGACACGAGAGTGCGCGCGAAATCCTGCGACAGGCGGCGGAAGGCGGGCGAGTCTTCCTCGAAAAAGCTGGTCACGTCCTGCGACACTTCATACTGCTCGCGAAACAGATAGGCCGGGTTCTGATAAAGGATTTTTCCCTGCCGGTCGGCCATCACCACTTTCATGCTGACCACAACCAGCACGCTGGCGGCGCGTCCGGTGGACGAGTTGTAGGTAAGCGGAGAAGCCGAGGTGGAGAGGACGGTGCCGCGCAAAGTGGCGTCGGCGGCTTCGCTGGCGTCGTGAAGAATGTTGTAGTGCGAACGTGTGGTGAATTCCCGGACCACCGCGCCGGTCAGGGTCTGCTCGATCTTGTAAGTGTTGGTCTGGTTCACAAAGGCGGGAACGGCAATGGTCTTCACGTTTTCGGGGAGGGCCACGGAATGGCCGGCTGTGTGATATCCGCAGCCGGCGCAGAGAAGCAGGAGAGCGAAGGCGGAGTGGCGAAGGCTCACTGAATTTTCCCCACGGGCCGGGTGGCGGCGAGGCTCTCGGCGCACTCGACGGCATTGATGGCGGCGAGACGAAGATTGTCGGCCACCGCCCACAGCCAGAATCCGTTTTCGCGGACGGCATCTTTGCGGACCAAAACCTGAATGTCTCCCTGACCGGCGGCGCTGATGTTGTTGGGCGCGTCGTCGTCGGACTGGATCACGACGTGGTCGCCGGCGATGGCGACCCGCAGCGCGTCGAGTTTCGCGCCGGGTATCTCGACAAACAGCGACATAGCCTGGCCGTGAAACACCGGAGCCTGCAGCAAACTTAGAGATGCGGGGAACAGTTCCGGGCCGCCGATGTGCTGAAGATCGCGCAGGATGCGGGCTTCGATGGAGGCCAGCGAAGGCCGGGCGCTGTCACCGTATTGCGCGAGCATATTGAAAGCCAACTGCGCATCGTAAATGTCCTTGGGCAGGGGCTGGAAGGAAAGCAGGTTGACGGTCTGCTGATGAAGTTCGTCCATGCCCTTCTGTCCGATTTCAGAAGCCGGCTCGAACAAAGTGGCGACGGCCTGACCGAGCGGGCCGACTTTTTTCAGACGCAGCAAAAGCAGCGCCAGCACTACCGCGGCGGGATGGGGCACAACACAAGGCCCGGGCTGCAAATCAGGAGGGGGGACCACGCCCAGCTCGCGCTCGATCCAGACGGAACGGACGGCAGCGCCGGGTTCATCTTCCAGAACGCCGGAGAGGTCCACGATGGTGTTGCCGGCATCGCGCGCCACTTTCCAACTCTTGCGGGTGGATTTTGTATCGCCGGCAAAAAATACGAAGTCCACATTATCAAACTGTTCGGTGCGGACTTTCTGGATGAAGCTGACTTCATCGCCGAGGGCCTCGAGCTGGCCCTGCGCGGCTTCGTCGTCGTCCAGCAGGCGAATGTCGGAAGTGGGGAAGTTGCGCTCACCGAGAACATCGGCCACTTCCTTGCCCTTGAGCGAGGCTGCGCCCACCACGGCCACGCGGAACAAGTGTCCGCGAGAGCCTGCAGGATTGGGAAAGGCCGGCTTGGGAGGCATGTTCATGGAGTCTGCGACGCCTCAGTGTAGCTGGGGGGAGGCGCATTTGGCTTGCGCCGGAAGATCCATTGCACCCGCCAGAAAATGCCGGAGAACGTGTAGAGCAGGGCGATGCCAAACAGGACGGGCCGGGAGAACAGCGAGATCGAGGCGAACAAGAGTGCGAGAAATACGATTAGCCGGAAGGGGTGGCGCGAGCGAAAATCAATGTCCTTGAAGCTGTAAAAGCGCCACGTGCTGACCATCAGATATCCGACCGCGGTCACCATCAGCAGCCAGGTGAGCGAGGTGTACCAGGTCTGGATGGGCACGCCTTTCCAGTAGTGGACGATGGCGGCGATCACACCGGCACCGGCGGGGATGGGCATGCCGACAAAATATTTCTTGTCGGGACGGCCGGGATTGGAGGGCTGCGGATTGGCGCTGATATTGAAACGCGCCAGACGGCTGGAGCCGCAGGTGAGAAACAGGAATGCGGCGATTGCGCCCAACTGGGTCAGCTTGATGTGCCAGTCGGTGAACACGACGGGCTGCATCAGTCGCGAGCCCCAGGTCCAGGCCAGCACCGCCGGGGCGACGCCGAATGTGATGACATCGGCGAGGGAGTCGAGTTCGCGGCCAAAATCGCTGCTGGTGCCGGTCATGCGGGCAATGCGTCCATCGAGCCCGTCAAACAGAACGGCAAAGCCGATGGCGATGGCGGCGTTGTCCAGATGATAGAACTCGGCCGCCGAGGCGTGCAGCACCTCGAGAATGGCATAGAAGCCGGCGGCCATGTTGGCAACGGTGAAGATGGACGGAAGGATGTACATGCCCTTGCGCATGCGGCGCGGGCGGCGGTCGTCGGCGCGTCTTCGCAGCATGTCTGAAGATTCGCTCACGGCGTCCTCTGGGCGGCGAACACCGCGGTGGTTGCGTCGGACGCGGGCTTGGGGGGCAGGACGGCCAGCACGCTGGCGCCGCCGCGCACGCGGTCGCCGACTGTCACCATCACGCGCGCCGAGGCGTCCATCAGGACATCCACTCGTGAACCAAACTTGATCAGGCCGACGCGCTGGCCGCGCTCGACCGTGTCTCCAACTTTGAAGTTGAAGACAATCCGCCGCGCAATCAGGCCGGCGATCTGCTTGAACACGACCGACTGGCCGTCGCCTTCCACCGTAACGATGTTCTGTTCATTCAGCTCGGCGGAGGCGGCGGCCATGGCATTCATGAACTTGCCCTTTTGATAGCGCACCTCGCGAATGACACCGGCGATGGGGGAACGGTTCACATGCACATCGAAGACGCTGAGGAAAATGCTGATGCGGGTGAGCGAGTGACCGTTGCCGGTGATGGGCACGATGGCGGTGACTTTGCCATCGCCAGGCGAAACTACCGCGCCCGGCTCCTGCGGAATGCTGCGCTGGGGATCGCGAAAGAACCACAACAGGAACACGGCCATGAGCACCGGAGGCACGGCGCCGGCGGGGTGGGTCAGCCAGCCGATGAGAAGTCCGGCCAGCACCAGCGGAATCGCATACAAGTATCCGTCGCGAACCATGAGAGGCCTTCATTATAGAGCAGGTGAGGGAGCCGGAGCCGGAGCGCAGACCGCGGAGAACCAGAAGCAACAAGAAAGGCGCCGCTGGGGCGCCTTTGCGAGAGCTGCGTTGGACCGACGACGGGCAAACCAGGCTAGGCGACGTGGCCGCGCATGGCTTGTCCGAACTGCCGCTCGATGGACGCCATCTGGTCCTTAAGCCGCAGTTTGAGTTTCTTCAGGCGCACTTCCTCGAGCTTCTCATCGTCGCTCAAGTATCTTTTTTGGCTGAGTGTTTCCAGGCGGGTGGAATACTGGGTGTGCTCGTGATTCAGTTTTTGAAATGCGTCATCGCTCAAGAGTTGTTCCTTCGAAGTCAGCATTCAGCAGACCTCCGAACCGGGGAGTAACAACACCAAGAAATTAGCACAGGAACGGAAAGCGGTTCAATGGCAATTTGTCATGCCCTGTTAATAGTGCGATCTCAGAATGAGATTATCGGGTTGGCGAAGCCTAAAATCGTTTACCACGAAGCACACATAGGGAGATTCTGATTAAGGTCAAAAGCAAAAAGCAGGTTTCTCGACTTCGCAAGATTGCCCGGAAACGGGCAATCTTAACTGCGCTCGAAATGACAAAAACAGAACTTAAATCAGAATTTCCTGAGTTACACGAAGGAAGACCTTTCTCAGGCCGCTTCGACATTGGTTCGATAGAGGATTGCGTCTTCGGTGGGATTGGCATAGTAGTGTTTGCGCAAACCGGCGTGGGAGAAACCACATTTTTCATACAGACCTCGGGCGGCGGTATTGCTGGCCCGGACTTCCAGAGTGATTGAGCCCCCGCCTTGAGCGGCGACGTGCGTGATGAGTTCGTGGAGAAGACGAGTTCCCAACCCGCGGCGGCCGACCCGGGGATCCACAGCGATACTCTCGAGCTCCCACTCCTGCTGAGACTCTGCCTGCGGGATGTGACTCGCAACCAGAAAACCGCAGACATCGCGCCGTGGCTCGCTCGTCGTACTTCTGGCGCCGCTGGCGTCTTCCATGATCAACACCAGCATTCGCCGAGGCTGCGCTGCGCGAAACAGCTCACGGTATTGACTCTCCGACCATGGTGGGGCGGTGGGACAGGCGCGTCCGATGCAGACCATTTCATCAACGTCGGCGGCGATCGCGCTGCGGATGTTCACAGTTGTTGTCTCGGCTGCATGTTGCAGGTCAGGTGCGCGGCTTGCCAAAGACTTCCGCATCGGAGCGGCGGACATAGTTGGCGTCGAGCTGATCGGGCGGAACGGTCTGCCCGTCCCGAATTTTTGTCCACCCGGCACGCGCTACATCAGCGGCGTCGAGTGGACCACAGAAAGATGCGGCCAAGCCGGTCGTCGCCAGCCATTCCGCAATGTTGCGATCAGCGGTCACGATGGGCAGACCGGGCGACCAGGCTGGAAAATCACTGCGGGCGACCAGAGTTTCGCTGGACATGCGGGCGACGTCGCCTGCGATTTCATATTCTCCGAGGTAGAGCTCACCGCGGCCCGCGTCGAGCGCCGCTTTCACCTTGCCTTGCAGGCCAGAAGTGAGCGCGAGGACTTCCAGCAGCGAAACCGCCGCAATCGGCTTGTCGAGGACTTCCGCCAGGCCTTTGATGGCGGCCAGTCCGATGCGCAGGCCGGTAAATGATCCCGGCCCGGAGGCCACGGCGAACGCTCCGATATCGTGCTTATTCACGCCGTGCTTGGCGAGCAGTGCCGCGATCTGCGGAACCAGTTGCGCGGAAAACGTTCCACCGTCGAGCGGGACAACTTCGAGAACTTCCACCGCGGTGGATACGTCTTGCCCACGCGCCAGCGCGATGCTGCCCTGCTTTCCGGACGTGTCGGTGGCAAGTAGATACATGAAATGCTCTTGGTCTATCCGTGTTGATCCGTGAAAATCCGTGGCCGGTTCTTGCGCTTGAATTATTCGACTAGCTCCAGCAGCACGCCCCCGGCACTGGTGGGATGCACGAACACATAGCGATGCCCGCCCGCGCCAGTCTTGATTTCATTGGAAACCAGCCGCACGCCGCTTTGCGTGAGCCGGGCGACGGCGGCGGCAAGATCGGGCACTTTCATGCACACATGATGCAGACCCTCGCCATGTTTGGTGATGAATTTTGCAATGGTCGAATCTGGCGAGGTGGCTTCGAGCAGCTCCAGCCGACTCTCGCCCACAGCAACCATCACCAGCCGGACTTTTTCGTGCTCGACGATTTCCTCGGGCGAAACGCTGAGGCCCAGAGTTTCGTAAATCGCCTTTGCCGAGTCGAGCGACTTCACCGCGATGCCGAGATGATCAATCTTGAAATTCACCGGGCCGCCCTTTCCGCAAGCTCTTCAATCAGCGTGTACGGGTCGCGCTTGTGCTCCGCAACTTCTTCCGCGAACTTGGCCAGGTTACCGTCGCCGAGTTGTGCGCGCGCTTTTTCCAGCAACGTGTCGCGCAGCATTTCAACCAGCCGCTCCTGCCAGTTTTCCACGCTGCGCTTCTGCGCCAGGCCTTCTTTCTTCAAATATTCCCCGAAACTGGCGATGGCGGCGGCGAGTTCGGCAATGCCTTGCCCATCGCTAGCTACGGTCTTCACAATCGGAGGGGTCCAGGCGTCGTGGCGCAGGGCCAGGGTTTGCAGCATGCGAATCTCGCGTTCCACACGCTCCGCGCCCTCGCGGTCGCTCTTGTTGATGACAAAAATGTCAGCGATCTCCATGATCCCGGCCTTGATGGTTTGCACATCGTCGCCCATGCCCGGCACGAGGATCACGACGGTGATATCGGCGAGGCGAACGATATCCACTTCATCCTGACCTACGCCGACGGTTTCGATCATGACGAGATCGCGGCCCGAGGCATCGAGCACGGTGGCCACATCGGCGGTGGCGCGCGCCAGTCCGCCGAGCGATCCGCGCGTGGCCATGCTGCGAATGTAGATGCCGGGATCGGCAAAATGCTCCTGCATGCGGATGCGGTCGCCGAGAATCGCTCCGCCGGTGTAAGGGCTGGTGGGGTCCACGGCGACAATGCCCACGGTTTGATTTTCTTTGCGATAGAACCTGGCGAGCTGGTCTACCAGCGTGCTCTTGCCCGCTCCGGGAGCGCCCGTTAGGCCGATGACGCGCGCCTTGCCGCTGTGCGGGAACAGAGCTTTCAGCAGTTCGGACCAGCCGGGGGCGCGGTTCTCGACGATGGTGATGGCGCGCGCGAGCGAGCGCGTATCGCCGGAGCGCAGTTGGGAGATCAAGGGCTGGAGGTCGGGATGCAAGGTGACAGTGTAAAGCAGGCGGCTCTCCGATTGGGGTGGAAGTCGTTCCATGAAGACGGGTAAGCTATTTGGGGGTGCTGGCACAATGACAATCCAAGTCGAACTTAGCGCAGAAGCGGAAGCTCGGCTCGTTGCCGAAGCGACAACGCTGGGCGTGCCTCTGGAAAAAATGGCTGAGCGCCTGTTGCAGGAGGCCCTGGCTTCCCGCCCCATACCTCAAGGAAACCTGTCCATTGACGAGTTCCATGCCATCCTCCACGCCATGGCAAAGGATTCTAAGGGGTTGCCGGAATTGCCGACAGAAAGCTTCACGCGCGAAAGCTTTTATGGGGACCGCACCTAGATGGCGGGCACGCGGTACCTGGTTAACACCAACATACTCCTGCGCTGGGTAAAGCCGGATGACCACGATTACCCCCTCGTGGTTTCGGCAATAGATGCTGTTCTTCAAACTGGCGCTGTGCTTTGTTATACATCTCAGAACCTGGCGGAATTCTGGAACACTTGCACCCGGCCACTGGACCGCAACGGATACGCGCTCTCTCCTCAGGAAGCCGACAAGCGCGCGAAAGTTTTTGAAGAGAAGCTCCACCTGGTTCCGGACAGCCTGGCCGTCCACCAGGAATTGCGGAGATTGCTGGTTGCACACTAGGTTTGTGGCGTGCAAGTTCACGACACGCGGCTGGTGACGGCAATGCTGGTTCACGGGATCAAGCGGATTCTTTCGTTTAACGACAGGGATTTTGCCCGATATGTTGCCATCGAAGCGGTTCACCCCCGTGCGATCCTCGCCAAACGTTCGTAGTCGAAGCAAGCGCTGCTATTCCTTCAGCAACTGCCGCGCAATCACCAGACGCTGAATTTCGCTGGTGCCTTCGCCGATGGTGCAGAGCTTTACGTCGCGGTAGAACTTCTCCGCGGGATAATCTTTGATGAAGCCGTAGCCACCGTGGATTTGCACGCCTTCGTTGGCACATTTCACCGCGACTTCGCTGGCAAACAGTTTCGCCATGGACGATTCCTGCGTGGTCTTCATGCCGGCATCTTTCATGGCGGCGGCGCGCATGGTCAGCAGATACGCGGCATCAATTTCCGTGGCCATATCGGCCAGCTTCCACTGAATGGCCTGGAACTCGCCGATGGCTTTGCCGAACTGTTTGCGCTCTTTGGCGTAGCGCAGCGCGGCTTCATACGCACCCTGCGCCATGCCCAGCGACAACGCGGCGATCGAGATGCGGCCGCCGTCGAGCACGCGCATGGAGTCCACGAAACCCTGGCCTTCGGCGCCCAGCAGGTTCTCCGCCGGGATGACACAGTCTTCGAAGATCAGTTCGGCGGTATCGCTGGCGCGCAGGCCCAGCTTGTTTTCCTTCTTGCCGGGGCGGAAGCCCTTGGTGCCCTTCTCGACAATGAATGCGGATAGTCCGTGGGTGTGGGCGGCGCGATCAGTGACGGCAATCGCGACGATCACGTCGGCATAGTGGCCGTTGGTGATGAAAGTCTTGGTGCCGTTGAGCACCCAGTTGTTGCCCTTGCGCACCGCGGTCATGCGGGCGCTGCCGGCATCTGATCCGGACGAAGGCTCGGTCAGCCCCCAGGCGCCGATGAATTCTCCGGTGGCGAGCTTGCTGACGTATTTCTTCTTCTGGGTCTCGTTTCCGGCGAGAAAAATGTGGTTCGAGCACAGCGAAGTGTGTGCCGCCACGATGATGCCGACGGATCCGTCCACGCGTGAGAGCTCTGCGATTGCCGTGACGTATTCGACGTAGCCCATGCCCGCCCCACCATACTCGGCGGGGAAAATCGTTCCCAGCAGTCCGAGTTTGCCCAGTTCTTTGACGGTGGCGAGGGGAAACTCGCTGGCCTCGTCCCATTTCATGACGTTGGGCAGAATCTCGCGCTCGGCGAACTCGCGCACTGTTTTCTTCAGTTGCAACTGCTCTTCGTTGAGTTGGAAGTCCAAAGGAGCCTCTCTGCTGCGAAATGATATTTTCGATCCGGGGGAATCGCCGCAACGTTCTCTGTCAGGCTGCGGTGGAAAAACTGATTAGAACACAGCGACGGAGAGCGGCAAAGTTACGTGAGATAGGGTTTCGGGGAAGGCGCGACAGCCCCATGAACATTGGGGGATGACCAGATTTGATGCACAAAGCCAACCGACCGGATGGTCTGCAACTTGCCATGCGCGAGTGCGAACCCGGGTTCTTCAGCGAACGATATCTTGCGTCGCGAGGAACCGCGCGAAGACTTCGTTGGAGAACAGACGTCCGCGGGAGGTCAACGAAATTACGTCTTCATCGCGCATCAGCAAGTTGCTGCCAACCAACTCGGCGATAACGCCATCAAGATTTTCGACGGCGGGCCGCCCGAATTTCGATTCGATCTCGCGAAGACTTACACCGCGGTTCAGGCGCAGGCCAAGAAAAAAGCTTTCCTCCAGCGCTTCTTCCGCACTTACAGGCGTCCGCTGCGACGGCGCACCGGCGGAGTAGTGTTCCAAAGAATCGGCGGTTGCAAAACGAACCGCCTCCGCCTCACACGGGCTAAAGCCCTGTTCTATCTTGTGCTCTGTAGCGGCACGTAAGTCGTGCCCTTCCCGATCCATTGCGAGCCCCATGGAGTGTGCATCCACACCAAAGCCAAGGTACGGTTGACGTGTCCAATATTTCAGGTTGTGCCGCGACTCGTGCCCGGCGCGGGCGAAGTTTGAAATCTCATACTGCGCGATGCCGGCTGCCTGAAGCTGTTCGCACGCGGCAGTATAGAAATCAGCCGTCAGCCCGTCGTCCGGGACGAAGTGCGCGTGGTAGCGCATTCCGCCAGCCAGCAGTTCGCGCCCCAGGCGCGAATCCTCGTCCACTTCCAGCATGTAAACGCTCACGTGCGGCACGCCAGTCGCAATCGTCTCCGCTAGCGAGAATCCCCAGCTCTCAGCCGTTTGGTGCGGGAGTCCCGCGATCAGATCAATGTTGATCTCGGCGATGCCCGCAGCCCGCAGCCGGGCGATGTCGTCCAGTACGATTGCCCGCGTGTGCAGACGCCCGACGGCCGCAGCTTCCGCGTCTACGAACGATTGCACGCCCAGGCTTACACGGTTCACCCCACAGCGCAGCAGACTGTCGAGCACTGGCGCGGAAAGTGTTCCGGGAGCGCACTCGACGGTGACCTCCGCATCTTTGCTTACGTCGTTTACGTCGCTTACGTCGAACTGCCGCCGGACCGCATTGAAAATCCGCTCCAACTGCGCGGATTCGAGGACCGTCGGCGTTCCCCCGCCGAGGTAGATGGAATCCACCTCGCGCTCGATTCTCGCGCCCATTGCTTCCGCGATCTGGTTTGCATGTTCGATGTCCGCGCACACCCGGTCCGCGTAGCGGTCAAACACGGCGCGCGAAAATACGTCGGAGGCGAAGTTGCAGAAGCTGCACTTCGTGCGGCAGAACGGCACGGAAATGTAAATGCCCAGGGCCACACTCTGATTATCCCACCCAGGGCGGGCTTAAACGGCACGGTCGCAAACCTTTTCCATCCTTCGCCGCACTTCGACCGTCTAATTCGCGTAACCTGTTGGAGAAGGTCGCACCTCGCTCAACACACCCGCAATGGCCGCACAGGAAGAAGAAGTATTAGGCAAAGCGTACGACAACCGGCTGATGCGCCGGCTGCTCGGCTACCTGCGTCCCTACCGCTGGCAGGTAGGCGTGGCCGTGGTGTCCATTCTGCTGAAGTCGGTGGCCGACGTGCTTGGCCCCTACCTGACCAAGGTGGTCATTGATCGCTACCTGGCGCCTGGGCACGAGCCTCCGGCTGGCTTGTGGAGCTGGCTGAGTCCCTCGGCGGTCACCGGCATCGCGCAGGTTTCCGGCATTTACATTGGCCTGATCTGCGCCAGCTTTGTTCTGGAATTTCTGCAAACCTACTTCATGCAGTGGACGGGCCAGCAAGTGATGTTTGACCTGCGCAGCCAGATTTTCCGGCACTTGCAGCGCATGCACATCGCGTTTTTTGACAAGAACCCGGTGGGCCGGCTGGTCACACGGGTGACCACTGACGCCGACGCACTGAACGAAATGTTTACGTCCGGCGTGGTCTCCATCTTTGAGGACGTGTTTGTGCTGGCCGGAATCGTCGGCGTGATGCTGAGCATGAATTGGAAGCTGGCGCTGATTACGTTTTCCGTGCTGCCGCTGATCATTTACGCGACCAAGATTTTCCGCGACAAGGTGCGTGACTCCTACCGCCGCATCCGTACCGCCATCGCACGCATCAACGCGTACCTGCAGGAGCACGTGAGCGGCATGGTGGTGCTGCAGCTGTTCAACCGCGAACGCCGCGCCTACGACCGCTTCAAGGAAATCAACCGTTCGCACATGGACGCGTTCAAGGACGCGATTATGGCCTACGCGGTCTACTATCCGGTGGTTGAGATTTTGTCGGCCATCGCCATTGCCTGCGTGGTGTGGTTTGGCGGGCAGGACATCATTCGCAGCCTGGCGGTGAGCAGCATTTCTGTCTCCTTCAGCCGCAGCGCCGGGTTCGGTTTTCATCTGGTGCCCGCCGTGGCCAGCATCGGCGTGCTGGTCGCGTTCATGCAATATGCGCAGCGCTTCTTCCGTCCAATCATGGATTTCAGCGAGAAGTACAACATCCTGCAGTCGGCCATGGCCGCGGCTGAGCGAGTTTTCAAACTGCTGGATACGAAAGCCGACATCGTGTCGCCGGAGAATCCGGTGACACCGCGCGGGCCCGGCCGCATCGAGTTCGACCACGTGTGGTTCGCGTATCGCGAAATAGATTCTCGCGTGGGGACGACCGCCCCCGGCCGTCCGGTCGAGCAAAGCTCGCCTGGCTCTTTTTCGACTGACGGCAATAGCAGGCCGGAGACAACTGAGCCTGACTGGATACTTCGCGATGTCAGCTTCGCCATCGAACCGGGCGAGACCGCGGCAATTGTTGGGCACACTGGCGCAGGCAAGACGACCCTCATCTCATTGCTGCTGCGTTTTTATGACGTGCAGAAGGGAGCGGTGCGACTGGACGGAGTTGACGTTAAGGACATGGACCTGGCCGAACTGCGCGGCCGCTTTGGCGTGGTCTTGCAGGACCCGTTCCTTTTTTCCGGGACCATCGGCAGCAACATCCGTCTCGGCACCAGCCGCATCACGCAGCAGGACATCGAGCAAGCAGTCGAAGACGTGAACCTCGCCGACTTCCTGCGCACGCTGCCCAAAGGCTTCGATGAAGAAGTGCGCGAGCGCGGCTCGACTCTCTCCACCGGCCAGAAGCAGCTGATTTCCTTTGCCCGCGCGTTGGCGCACGATCCAAAGATTCTGATTCTCGATGAAGCTACTTCGAGCGTGGACACCGAAACCGAATTCCGCGTGCGCGACGCGCTCAGCCGCATGGTGGAAGGGCGTACGTCGCTGATCATCGCGCACCGGCTTTCGACGGTACAGCGCGCCGACAAAATCATCGTCATGCACAAAGGTCAGGTGCGCGAGATGGGCACGCACCAGCAACTGCTCGCCCAGCGCGGGATTTACTACAAGCTGTATCAGTTGCAGTATAAGGACCAGGAGATCAACGCGGGACGTGCTCACGTGCAGGGAGACGGTATTGCAGAGCCGGAGGTTACGGCTAGCGGCGACGACTAGCGACAGATTTTACAATGCAAGGTCTTGCCTGGTTCCAATGGCGACCCCGGAGGGGTTCGAACCCCCAACCCTCAGTTCCGAAGACTGATGCTCTATCCAGTTGAGCTACGGGGCCGGTCGCTTTGCCGCACTGCTTGAGGACGCTCTGCCACAACTCTAGCAGCAAGCCTGCGACGTTGATTTTACACTCTCGCGACGGCTTTCGATCCGACCGTAGAATTACAATGCTTGCTTGCGCATCCTGATCTCAGCCGGCGAAGCTTCGGGGGAAATGTATGGAGCGCAGCTCATGGAGGCGCTGCAGCGGGCTTTCCAGCGAACTGCGGAGCTTCGCTCCGCCGGACAGCCGGGGGCGGCTGTCCCCACACGAGCAGTGCTAACGAATAGTCCGCAGTCTCAAACACCGGAGATCGCAAATCTCGACTTCTTCGGCGTCGGCGGCGACCTCATGCGCGCTGCCGGGTGCGACACGGTGGTGGACGCCAAAGACCTTGCCGTGGTCGGCATCACCGAGATTCTCAGCCACTTGCCGAAGATCTATCGTCTCTTCCACCGTCTGATCAAAGAATCCGACCAGCGTAAGCCGGATCTCGCCATCGTCATTGATTCCCCGGCATTCAACTGGCGCGTAGCGCGGGAGATGAAGAAGCGCGGCGTCCCGGTGGTGTATTACGTTGCGCCGCAGTTCTGGGCGTGGCGGCAGGGGCGGGTGCGGCTGCTTCGCGATTACGTGGACAAAGCCCTCGTCATCTTCCCTTTCGAGGAGCAGTTCTATCGCGAGCGCGGTGTGGACGCGACTTTCGTCGGCCATCCGCTGGCCGACCTGCCTCATCCCACGGTCGAGCGCGAGGGCTATGCCGCGCAGTTCAATCTGGACCCAGCGAAGCACTGGATCACGCTGATGCCGGGCAGCCGCGTCAAGGAAGTGCGCATGAATCTGCCCACGATTCTGGATGCTGCGTCGCAGTTGGGCACGAACTACCAATATATTTTGCCGGTTGCGCCCACGCTGGACGGCAGCTTCATCGCCAGTTTCGTTCAGCAACGCGCCGTCACACTGGTGCCGGAGTCGCTTCCCGCGCTTTGGCACTCCCGTGCGGCAATCGTTGCCAGCGGCACGGCAACGGTCGAGGCGGCGATGATGTCCACTCCGTTTGTGATGGTCTATCGGGTGTCGCCGCTCACCTACCTGATCGGCAAACCGCGAGTGAAGGTGCCGCGATTCGCCATGGTCAACCTGATCGCCGGGGAGGAGATCGTTCCCGAGTTGGTGCAGCAAGACTTCACCGCCCCAAGCGTAGTCGCACGGCTCAAAGAAATTCTGCCCGACGGCGCAGTCCGCGACCGCATGTTGGAAGGCTTCGCGCAGGTAAAGGCCAAACTTCGGGGCACCGATGGTCTGGTCCCCTCTCCAGCCCAGCGTCCCGCCGATCGGGCCGCTGAAATTATTTCGTCCATGCTCAGACGGGCGACATCTAACGCTTAACCTGGGTCGCGCATCACAACCGAAACAAGAATTCAGGCGGAATTGCCGATGATGAAAATAGTGTTTTTGAACCAGGAAGAAACATGCTGAAGGTTTTCGACCAGAGCTTGCGCAGATGTGGCGCTGACCGGAGATTGAACCTTCTGGCTTGCCGGGCTGTGGGGCTGAGTGCCCTGTTCCTCGCGGCATTCACGGCGGCAGCCCAAACGCAGCCGCCGGCAAGCCTAAGCGGCACGGTCGTGGACCGCGACGGCGCCGTCATCGCCGATGCCCGAATTTCCCTCGCCGCGGCAAACACAACTGCGCAGCGAGAAGTTCTTTCCGACGCATCCGGCCAATTTATTTTTGAAGATGTGCCGCCGGGACCTTTCCATATCACGGTGACCGCCGACGGCTTTGGCGTGCAGGAAAAATCCGGAGTGGTCCAAGCGGGAGAGGCCTGCGTTGTTCCCCAAATCGCTCTCGTCGTGGCCACCGCTGTGTCGGACGTAACGGTCATGCCTGCGGAACAAGTGGCCGAACAGCAAATCAAGGTCGAGGAAACACAGCGCGTGTTCGGCGTGGTTCCCAATTTCTTTGTCAGCTACCTCCCGAACGCGATCCCTCTCAACACCAGGCAAAAATTTGAGCTGGCCTGGAAGACGACGGTGGATCCGGTTTCGTTTGGAATCACCGGCGCGATCGCGGGCGCCGAGCAGGCCGCCAACACCTATGGCGCTTACGGCCAGGGCGCGAAAGGCTATGCCAGGCGCTACGGCGCCGCTTATGGGGACTTCCTCTCCGGCGTATACATCGGCGGCGCAATCCTGCCCTCTTTGTTGAAACAAGACCCACGTTATTTCGTTAAGGGCACCGGCACGCGCAAGTCGCGGGTCCTTTACGCCCTGGCCAACTCCGTGATTCGTAAGGGCGACAACGGACATTGGCAACCGGATTACTCGGGCATCGGCGGGAGCCTGGCTTCCGCTGGCATCTCGAATCTCTACTATCCCGCCGCCGATCGCAACGGGGCACGCTTGACGTTCGTGAATACGCTGATCGGCATTGGCGGGGGCGCGCTCGGCAACATCGTCCAGGAGTTTCTCGTGCGCAAAATCACGCCCCACGTTCCCGATCAAGACCCGGCCAAACCATGAAAATTGGCCGCGCAGCGCTGCGAAACTCGACCTAACCCTTGTGTGGGAAGGACAGGCCAACTCATGATTCAATATCGCCGAGGCACACTGCTGCTCGCGCTACCGCTGCTCCATCTGGTCGCCTGTGTCACGATCGCGCTCGCGAAAATAGTCTCCGGCGTTCATTACCTGATCTACGTTGATTTTCCATTCTCGCTTGTACTCGTCATGCTGGGCTGGCGTAACGACAATTTTCTGTTTTGGTTCGCCACACTTGGTACGCTGTGGTGGTATCTGTTGAGCCGGGCGCTTAATTCAATCTTGAGCAGGCTGTGGAAATCAAACTGACCTGCTAACCTTTACTAGCCTAAACCTTGTGTTCCCAGCATCTTTTGCGAAAGAATGGGCATCTTAGGGATTTGACTGCAATTCAGGCCATTCGATCCCCGGGGAGATCGCACCGCATGTTTGAACGAACGCGCCGCCTCGGCGCACTGAGTACGCTTGTCCTCGCTGTCCTTGCACTGTGTGTGCCTCTGAAGGCCGCGGAGAAGCCCCGTCTGCGCGTGGACGACTACCAGATCGAGGCCGAACTGACTCCCCATCTGCACCAGATCAACGCCCGTGCCAAAGTCAAATTCACCGCGTTGCAGGATTTGACCACGGCGGTTTTCGAGTTGCACAACGATCTGCGCGTCACCAAAGTTCTCGACGCAAACAATCAACTGCTCAACGCCGAACGCGTCACACAGGACTCGACCGTCCGCATCGCCTTGCCCAAAGGTCTGGCGAAAGATGCCTCGACGACCTTGACCTTCGAATATGAAGGCGTGCTGGAAAGCGCCGACGACAGCCCAGTCCAGGGCCTCAAGCTGGCTTACATTGGCGATGACACAAGTTATCTGCTTTATGCGGGGCGCTGGTTTCCGGTCAGCGGGTACGGACTGAACCGCTTCACCTCCACTATCAGCATCACGCTGCCCTCTCACATGATCGCGATTGGGAGTGGCAAGCCAAGCATCGCCGACGCTCCGCCATCAAAGAAGCCCGGCTCGAACGGCCTTCCGCTCAAGACTTTTACGTTTGTGTCCAGCAAGCCCAGCTTTCCAGCGACCATCGTCGCCGGCGCTTTTCAAGAATATAAAACTGATGACGCCGGCATGGACTTGCATGTCTACTTCAAGCCTTCGCATCAAAAACTAGCTTCTGAATATGCCAGCACCGCGGTGCAGGAATTCACCTACTACATCACGCTGTACGGGGTTGCGCCTTCGCCGCGCTTGAATGTGGTTGAACTGCCCGACGACACCGTGCCTTCGACCTGGGCCCCGCAAATTGCGGGGTTGTCGAGCCACACAATCACCGAGAAAACCAACTACCGGCTGCTGGCCAACGCCATCGCGCACCAGTGGTGGGGAGTGAACGTCAGCCCCGCATCCAAGGACGACTGGTGGCTGACGGACGGCTTCTCGCGCTATTCCGAAGCCATGTATGTGGAAAGCGCCGCTGGCACGGCGGGATTGGAAGAAGTGGTAAAGGACATGTCAGTGGGCGCGCTCGCCTATGACACGGTCCCGCTGTCCAGTGTCAGCAAGCTGGACTTGTTCTCCACCGAGTTCCAGTCGCTGGTGACCGACAAAGGCGGGATGATCCTGCACATGCTGCGCTGGGTGCTGGGCGAAGACAAATATCTGAAGACCATGCGTGAATTCAGCACGCAGTTTTCAGGAAAGTCCGCGACCATGGACGATTTCCGCGCGCTGGCTGAAAAATACTATGGCAGCCAGCTGACCTGGTTCTTTTCCCAATGGCTGGATTCCACCGGCGCGCCGGAATTCAAGGTGAAATACACGGTGTATCGCCTTGGCGGCACCCGCGCCCAGCAACCGAACAGCGACAAGACGCCCGGCTTCCGCGTCACCGGCGAAATTGCCCAGGACCTCGACCTGTTTCGCATGCCGGTAAATTTGAAAATTGATACTGACGGCCAGACCGAGAACAAGCGCCTGGACGTGGTGGGCACTAATTCTCCTTTCACCGTCGAGACCTTCGGCCGTCCGCGCCGTATTGCCGTGGACCCTGATCATCATGTGCTGACCAACTCCGGCGACATCCGGATGCGCGCAACGATCGCGCGCGGCGTGGCCCTGGTGCAACAGGGCGACCTGGCCGCGGCGCTCAGCGAATATAACAAGGCGCTCGACATCAACCGCAACAGCTCGCTGGCGCATTACCGCGTCGCCGACGTGTTCTTCCAGCAGAGGAACTATCAGTCCGCCGCCAACGCCTACCGCGAGTCCATCAACGGAGATGGAGAGCCGCGCTGGACCGAAGTCTGGAGCCGCCTTCAGCTGGGAAAGATTTTTGATATCACCGGGCAGCGCGAACGCGCCATCAACGAATATCAGAAAGCGGTACAGACCAATGACAACACCTTCGGAGCACTGGATGAAGGCCGCAAGTATCTGAAGAAGCCCTACGAACGGGCGAAAGAGAAACAACAGTAGAGCCTTTCGCTGGGCGAGTTCAAGACAACGATGATTCGATGCGCCAAATTGCGGAGCATTGCGCTGGCGCTGCTTCTGACCGCGACCACTCTCGCGCAGGAGAAATCATTTTCCGTGCTCTCCACCGTGGATGAGCCTAATATCGCGGGCCGGCCCGTGCAGCTCGACGCACAGGGAAAACTCCTGCCCTGGCCCATGCCGGACAACACCGGTTATTCCTATTCCTCGCATTTCCTTTCCCAGTGGAGCATCTTGTTAGACCAGTACAACCGGCAGAAACTCTACTACTACCACTGTTGTTTTGATTTCGACCGCACCACCTACGAATTGAAGCCGGATCAGAACTGGGCCAACTCCACCGGATATTTGCGCGCCATGCTGCAAGGATTTGTGGAGCGCTTGTACCCATATACCGGCGATCCACGGACGCTCACACTCCTGGAAGACTTTGTTGACTACGAGCTGGAGCACGGGCGGACGCCCGCCGACTATGCGTGGGCCCGGGTGCCTTATCCATCGGCCGATCCCGGCGCCCGCCAATACAGCGGCTGGAGTTCGCACGGCAAAGACTACATCGAGCCGCACGTGGTGGGCGAAGACGGCTATGCCTATCTGCGCCTCTATGAGATGACCGGCAACACGAAGTATTTGCAGGCGGCCATCCTGTGCGCGAACGCGCTGGTGAAGAACTACAAGCACGGCGATGAAGAGAACTCTCCGTGGCCGGTGCGCTGCTTCGCGCGCGATGGCAGGGTTGAGGGCCCCAAGATGGGCCCTTATTCTGCGAATGTGATTGAGCCGATCATGCTGTTTGACGAGCTCATGCGATTGCGTCAGGGCGATGTCGCCGGGTATGCGCGGGTCCGGCAGGGAGCCTGGCGCTGGTTCCAAACCTACCCGCTGGTGAACAACCTGTGGGTCGGCTATTTCGAGGACGTTCCACCCAGCATGGACAACGTGAACCAGGTGATTCCTCTCGAATTTGCCCGCTACGTGCTGCTGCATCCGGAGAAGGACCCGCAATGGAAGGAACACGCCCGGACGCTCATCGCGTGGGTGAAGACCACACCGAAATGGCCGAAATACACAGTGCATGGCGCGACGGTGACCACCGAGCAAGGCGACGGAAAGAACTTCTGCTGCAACCTGCCCAATCAATGCTGCGACAGCCACACCGCGCGACTGGCCGCGGTCGAGGCCCTCTATTATGCGAAAACCGGCGATGTGGCTTATCGCGAGGCCGCGTTCCGGTCGTACAACTGGGTTACGTACTTCCAGGGATTGCCCGGCCAGGCACATGCACCCTTCGGCGAGAACCAGTGGTGGTTCACGGATGAATTTGCGGACGGCCCGCGGCGGCTGATGGATGCATTCTGGGCCGTGCCCGAGTGGGCCCCCGCCGATGAGTCGCACCTGCTGGGTTCGTCTTCGGTGGTCACGAAGATCGCCTACGGCAAAGGCTCGGTGACCTACTCCACCTTCGACGAGCAGTCCACCGACGTGCTCCGTCTTCATTTTGTACCCCAATCCGTGACGGCCAACGGGCGGCGTCTGGCGCGGCACAAGATCCTCGATCAACCGGGATTTGTATTTGATGAATCCACGCATGTGCTGCGAATTCGTCACGACGGCGCGCGCGACATTGACATTCAGGGCGAGAGCGAGGTCCGTCCGCCGCTGTATGTCACCTTCGACGATCCGCACCTGGCAGCGGGGACTGAGCTTGGGGGAGCGTCTCCCACGGGAACCATTGACTGGCCGCTGCATCAGTGGAAAATCGGGACTCCGAATGGCAAGTTCGGCACATTCAACCTCATTCCGGCGGAAAAGCAGGCCCAGGAACTTGAATTCTCCTTCGCCGCTCCCCGTATCTTTGCCGGCATAGACGTCTACAACGGCGGTCCAGCGGAAGCAACCCTCGCCATCCATTCCGAGGGGGCCAGGGACATATCTCTTACGCTAAAGCCGGGGGAGCTGAGACGCGTGCGGACCGGCTGGGTGGAAGCCTCTTCGCGGGTCACATTCCAACTGAGAGATGGCGATGGGCTCAGGTTCGACAACCTGGCCTACTCCTACGAATGACCCTGGGCGTCGAACGAGAACCGTGTCCCGAAGGTGTAGTTTTCGCAACGTCAGGCTAACCTTTTCCAGCCTCGCTGTGTCTAATTGAATAGTCGCAATTTAAGGAACTTCCTGGCCTCCAGCTGCGTAACTCTGATGAGAATGACTGGGCGGGATTGAGACCCCCTGCCTGAGCGTTACCCGGGGCCCCTTGCCCCTCCCCGGGGGCGAGGGGCGGATTTCTATGAGAACTCTGATTGAGATCGTCCGCCAGTCGCTGGCCACGCTATGGGCGCACAAACTGCGCTCGTTCCTGACCATGTTTGGCATTGCCTGGGGAGTCGGCTCCCTGTTGTTGTTGGTGGGACTGGGCGAAGGTTTTCGCAGCGGGCAGGTCAAGCAGCTCGCCAACCTGGGGCAGAACATCATGTTCATTTTCCCAGGACGCATTCCAGCGGTGGCTGGCAGTTCGCTGTCCGGGAAGGTCTATCACTTCACCTATGAGGACTACCTGGCCATACGCCAGCAGGCGCATTACGTAGGAGCAATTTCACCGGTGATCGAGCGGGAAGATATTCGGGCCGTCAGCGACTACGGCTCAACTGGAGGCCAGGTCTTCGGTGTCGCCTCCGACTACAACCAGATTCGCAACGTCCCGGTCAATCCCGGGCGCTGGTTGAATGAACAGGACGTTTCCGGACATCGCCGCGTGGCCGTGGTCGGATGGGAACTGCTCAAGAATATTTTTCCCGGAAGGCCTGCCATCGGCTACAACATCCTGCTGAATGGCGTGCGTTTTGAGATTGTTGGCGTGCTGGAAAAAGTGGGCCGCGATGGCAACAACGGCACCAACTCGCGCATTTTCGTCCCTATCGAAACCATGCGGGAGCTGTTCCCGCTGAAAGAGGCCAATACCAAGGGGGCGGTTTCATTTATCAACTACCAGCCCATTAAAAAAGACCTTCACGCGGAAGCAAAAAACGAAGTGCATCAGATCATTGCCGCCCGCCATGAGTTCGATCCGAAACTCGACGATGCGTTTGAAGACTGGGACACGATTGAGAACATGCAGAAGGTGGGAAAGATCTTCGACGCGATGGACTGGTTTCTCGGCGTGGTGGGAGTGGTCACGCTGGGACTGGGCGCGATCGGCATCGTCAACATCATGCTGGTCTCGGTGACCGAGCGCACCCGCGAAATCGGGCTGCGCAAGGCGCTGGGCGCGACCCACCGCAACATCCTGACCCAGTTTTTTGTCGAAGGAGCGTTTCTGACTGCCTTCAGCGGAGGCATCGGTCTAGCAATCGCCTCAGGGTTCGTAACTTTGCTGGCGATGTTGCCAGCGCCCGAGGGCTTCGATACACCACGCATTATCCCGGCGTCTGCCGTGGCCGCGATTGGTTCGCTGGCGATCGCAGGAATCACAGCTGGCCTCTATCCCGCGCGCAAGGCCGCGTTGCTGGAGCCGGTGGAAGCGTTGAGGCAGGAATAGCCATGGTGCTCGATCTTCTACATCAAGCCTACAACGCGCTCCGCCATAATCGCCGGCGCAGCATGCTCACCATGCTCGGCATGGCCTGGGGCATTGCCACGGTGGTGCTGCTGCTGGCTTATGGCGCAGGGTTTGAGCGGGGACTATGGTCGGCGTTTCGCTCGTTTGGCACCAACCTGGTATTTGCCTTTCCCGGACGCACGGAACTGCAGGCCGGCGGCACCAAGGCGGGAACGGAAATTAAGCTCACCATTCATGATCTGGACTACATCCGCGACGAAGTACCCTTGCTGAAGCGGGTTTCGCCGGAAACCAGCAAGCAGGTCCTGACCGCCTACGGCACCCGCAGTGACAACTATGGCGTCAGCGGCGTCTACTCCGCCTATGGACACATGAGGAGGCTCGACCTGGCCGAAGGCAGTTTCTTTGGCGAGGCCGAGGACTTCACCCATGCGCGCGTGGCCGTGATCGGCTCCGACGTGCGGAAGAAACTTTTCTCCGGACAGAATGCCATTGGAGAAAGCATCCGCTTGAGCGGCATCTCCTACGAAGTCGTCGGCGTCATGAAACACCAGATTCAAAACGGCGACGACAACATCAACGCGCACGTTTACATCCCCTTCAGCGCGATGAGCGATCTTGCCAACACCTATTACGTAAACGCCATTGTGATGGAGTATGAGGGCGACCACGCTAAAGTTGTGAAAGCCGTGCGCGATTCCATGGCGTTTCATCACAATTTCAATCCAAAAGACCAGCGCGCGATCTTCGTGTTCGATGTTTTCGCGGACCTGGCCGACTTGAACGTGATTACGACCGGCATCAAGATTCTGCTGGGCTTCATCGGACTGCTCACGCTGGGGATCGGCGGCGTGGGCCTGATGAACATCATGCTGGTATCGGTGACCCAGCGCACGCGGGAGATCGGCATCGAAAAAGCGCTGGGCGCACACCGCTGGCACATCCTGTTTCAGTTTCTTGCCGAGGCATTAGTGATCACCGCGCTGGGCGGAGTGTTGGGCGTGGTCCTCGCTTATGTCGTCTCCTGGACCGTGGGCGGACTGACGCTATGGAGCGCGTTTGAAGACAACGCCAGCGAGGGCGATATCCATCTCTACATTGATATCGCGACGCTGCTATGGTCCACCGTGATCTTGAGCTTCGTTGGGATCATCAGCGGGATGTTGCCGGCGGTGAAGGCCGCGCGTCTGGACCCGATTGAGGCGCTGCGCTATGAGTAACTCTCGGTTACGCAGCGTTTCGAGCGCATTGTCATCCTGAGAGCGTTGTCATCCTGAGCGAAGTCGTTGCTCCGCAAAGCGAAGCAACGGCGAAGTCGAAGGATCCCTATCCGCACGGCACACTCGGCTCGCTTCCCACAAGGCCGCTCAGTAGTGATACCGCGCTGGCTATGATTTTACGGCCGCTTCCGGATACTCATACACACCACGCCCAGACTTCCTGCCAACGCGTCCAGCCTTGACGTACTGCACCAGCAACGGCGCAGGGCGATACTTTTCTCCCAGCGACTTGTGCAGGTATTCAAGAATGCTCAAACGCGTATCGAGGCCAACCAGGTCCACCAGTTCAAACGGCCCCATGGGATGGTTCAGGCCAAGCTTGAGCGCCTTGTCAATGTCGGCGGCGGAGGCGACGCCTTCCTGCAGCATGTAGAACGCCTCGTTGCCGATCATGGCGTTGATGCGACTGGTGATGAAGCCGGGCGATTCCTTGATGACCACGACTTCCTTGCCCATGCGCTTGCCGACTTCAACCGCGGTGGCGAGTGTGTCGTCATCGGTCTCCAGCGCACGAACGATTTCAAGAAGCTTCATCTTGTGTACGGGATTGAAGAAGTGCATGCCGACACATTTGCGGGCGCGGTAAGTGACGCTGGCAACTTCCGTGATGCTCAGAGAAGACGTATTTGAAGCGAGGATCGTCGTCGGGCGGCAGACTTTGTCGAGCAGAGTGAAGATTTCAATCTTCGACTCCATCTCTTCCGGGACCGCTTCGATGACCAGGTCGGCCTCGCGGGCTGCCTCTTCCACGGAGCCGGCATATTCCAGCCGTTGGAAAGCGGCGTTTGCATCGGGCGCGGTGACCTTCCCCAACTCCACAGCTTTGTCGAGGTTTGTGCGGATTTCACTTTCCGCCTTGCGCAAAGCCGCCGGCAAGAGGTCTTCGAGAATGGTGCGGTAGCCGCCAATGGCCGCGGCATGGGCGATTCCCCGTCCCATGATTCCCGCGCCAATGACGGCGATCGTCTTCACCTCGGCCACTTACAGGACCGCCTTATCCAGATCGGTAAGCGCTGCATCAATCGCGGTCCTGACCTCGCGGACGCGTTCGGCGAGCCGTTTGCGTTCCTCGGCGTCCATGGCAGGGATGTAAAGGCAAATGCGGCGCAACGTGACCGCGATATCGTCTACGTAGTTGATTGAGCGGATGAGTTCACCGGTCGCTGGCATGAGGCTCCTGTCTAAGTTTCGGCTGTTTGCAGCGCACAAGCCGGCATCGCGTACTCACACAAATGCCGACAGGCCCTGTTTAGCCGAGATTTCTATTTTGGACGGGATTGGCGATTTAGTAAAGGCGGCCCAATTGGCGCCGCGTCCAGACTCCGTAAGCCATTGTTAACAACGAGTTAACGCAGGCGGCATATAATGCCGATTGATTCTTTTTATGGGCCGTTCCACGGCAGCGGGGAATCTAATGGTTATGAGCGACAAGTTTTTGAAGCGCTACATTTTTGCCAGCGATTTTGACCAGACGCTAACGTTTAACGACTCCGGCTACGTGCTGGCGGAGCTGGTGGGCATTCCCACCGAAGAATTCGAACGCCGCGCCAAGGGAATGGCGAAGATCAACCTGGTCCAACAGGGCGCGGAGCTGGCTTACCTGTTGCTGCACGATCCCGAATTCAAAGCGAAAGTGCGCAAAGAGCACCTGCATGAAGTGGGGAAGCGTATTCGGCTGAAAGAGAACATTCAGTTGCTCTACCAGTTGCTGGCAACTGGGATTGATGGCCACTTCTTTGACTTTTACGTTCTCTCCGCCGCCCCCGTCGAAGTGATCTATTCGGCGCTCGAGGGGATCGTCCCGAAAGACCATATCTTCGGCACCGAGTTCCGCTACAAACCGTCGGGCGAGATTGACACGATCATTCGGGCCACGGCCGGGTACGGCAAGGTCGCGATGCTCGATCAACTGCTGGCGGAGCACGTGGTGGGCCCAGATCACGTGATCTACAGCGGAGATGGAAGCTCGGACATTCATGTGATGTTGCATGTGAACGCCCGCGACGGCCTCACCATCGCGGTTTCAGAGACGCGCAACGTTTCGCAGATTGCGAAGCGGACGGTGCTGAGCACCAGTGCGGTAGCCGTGCTTGCGCCGATTCTTGAAGAAATCGCGGGATGGGAACGTTCGCGGATTCGCGGCTTTTTTGAAGCCAACGGATTGCTGATCCAGGAGTGGGAGCGAGTGCGTACCGACTGGCTCACGCTGCGTCCGGCACCGGGCGAAGCGGCCGAAGCCCCGACCGGGGCGAAGGCTCCGTCCGAGATTACCGCTTCGGCGCGCGTGGCCGGCAAGAACTAGGGCAATTCTGATTTGCTGCTATTTTGTCATTTCGAGCGCAGTAAGATTGCCCGTTTACGGGCAAGCTTGCGAAGTCGAGAAACCTGCTGTTCCGGGGACGGGCACTAATACAGACGCTCCCTAGACGCCGTGATGGCGGCGAAATTTTGCGGCGGCGTCGCGCCCCATGTAGCGATCCAGCACTGCGTGGTCCGTCTTCCGCAGGTCTACCAGCACCAGACCGTCCAACACGCTGGAGAACTTGCGGTCCACGTTGAAGCCCAGCAAACGGCCTCCCACCTTCGCATACTGACGCAAGAGCACGGGCAGGCCCTTGCCGTCGGACTCAATGTCACTGATGGGTTGGGAGAGTTCGTCGAGATCGCGCATCGCGCCGACAATGGCGCGGCAGTCCCAACTCCACAATGGTGTGGGGAAAAATGGCCGCCGCGGGCGCACCCACAGCGCCAGTTCTTCCTCGCGTCGTCGCGATTCAAAATAACGATAGATCAAGTCGCGTGAGATGCGGCTATATGCGCTGCTGATGCTGACGGCGCCAAACAGCACCGGTGTCTCCGGTTCGCGGGCCACCAACGCGGCAATCCCCTTCCACAACAGCAGCAGTGGGGAATACTGCTTCTGATATTCCGGCCGTATGAAAGACCGGCCCAGTTCCAGGGCCGGGCCCACTCGCTCAAATAGTTCGGGAGAGTAACGGAACAGAGTGCTGGTGTAGAAACCCTTCAACCCATGGGCCGCGAGGATATCCTGAGAATGCCCCACGCGATAAGCGCCTACCACCGCTTTGCGCTCTTCGTCCCATAGCATCAGATGCCGGTAGTAGTCGTCAAAACGGTCGAGATCAAGCTGACGCCCGGTTCCCTCGCCAGCCTTGCGAAATGTAACCTCGCGCAGCCGGCCGATTTCGTGCAGCAGGACGGGAGATTCACTGCCCTGGAGCGAGAGTACCGCCATGCGCCCGTTGCGCAGAATGCAACGCGAAGGATCGAGGGCAGCAACTGCTGCCGCGAGCAGGTCAGGCATCGCCCCACCGGCAACCGCCCGCCGCGCAGGTAAGTGAATAGTGGCAAGCATGCCGACCGGCCCCGGAACATGGCTCCTGGCCCGCTTCGCCAGGAGATATGTGCGGGAGCGCAAATACGCCGTGGCTTCACCAACATCTGCCATGCCGGCAAGGACTTCTTGTGAAATTGCGTTCCCGACGCGGACTTCGAAGGTCTTGCCCGTTTTTTGCAGAAATTCGTGTACGAGCTCGGCGGTGCGCACTCGTGGAGGAAATTTCCCCGTCCATTGGAATCGCAAGCGGTTGCGACCGCAGAAAAATACCGGCACCACCAGGGCCCGCGCCTCTTGCGCGCACCAAGCGGCGGTCCGGCGCCACTGCGGATCCTCGATGGGTGATTGGCCCCAGCGCAAGTGAGCATCGTCGCTTGCGGGAAAGAAGGCAAGCCCGTTTCCCTGTTGCAGCCAGCGTGTGCCTTCGCGCAAAGCGCTAAGATTTGCGCCGAGGCCAGGCTGTAACGGATTCACGAAGATGCACCGCCCGGCCAGTTCCGGCACATTGCCGAGAAGCACGTCGCTCATCACGCGAACATCCGAGCGTACGCGCTTCAGCACAACTGATAGAACCGCGCCATCCAACAAACCACAAGGATGGTTCGCCACTACCACGATGGGGCCTTTTTCCGGGATGCGGACGAGATCGGCGTCGTCCACCCGAATCTCCACCTTCATCTCCGCCAAGAGCCCTTCCAGGCGAAAGCCTTCCGCGGTGTTTTGCAATCCGCGATACAACTCACGCGCGCGATCCAGCGCGGCGACTCGGTTGGCAAAAATCGGCAGACCGTCCGTCGGCCCCGCATGTGGAAAGAGGTCCGCCTGCGTCCCATTCGCATGAACTGTGGGCATGCTCTACTACTAACGAAACACGATTGCAGCGGCGTGAACGAGAGGTGAAGAGTCGGTAAAAATTCTTGGCAGTACTCAAAGAAGGTAACCGGGAGGATGGTTACTTTGCCTCTGTTCTAAGACAGATCGAAAGACTCTTAGGAGGAAGAGAGAACGACGACTCATGATTCCAGGCGGTAGCGCGTCTGGGCAAGCGAGTAGAGCCGTCGCCATAACAGGCGATTGACGGTCACAACCGTCGCCGCCATGAGAATCGTAGCGGCCAGCAGCAGGTCAAACTTTCCGGAATCTGTTGCCTGGCTGATCGTTGCGCCCAAACCTGTTGTCGTATAGATGTGCCCCTTGAAGTGGAAATACTCGGCGACGATGCTGGCGTTCCATGCGCCACCCGAGGCCGTCACCAGGCCGGTGATGAGATACGGGAAGATTCCCGGCAGGATCAGTTTTTTCCACTTCTCCCAGCCTCGGACGTGAAACACCGAGCAGCATTCCTTTAGATCGGTGGGAATGGCCATGGCCCCGGCGATGACGTTGAACAGGATGTACCACTGCGTGCCCAGCAGCAGTACGAACATGGAAGCCAATCCGAGGCCACCGCCGATTCGGATCAGCACCAGCAGTATCACCGGCAGCAACGCAGTGGCAGGCACCGAAGCTGCGATCTGCGCGATCGGGCCGGCGATGCGGGCCAGGCGGCGATTGAACCCGATGGCGACGCCTGCGGGGACGGTCCATAGCGCACCGAGCAGCAGCGCAGCGTTTACACGAAGGAATGTTGCTCCCAACCCCATACCCGCTTCGCGCAGCTCGTTCGTGTGCAAGCCTCGTAAGAGCCCGCCCGCGCGCACGACGCCATAGCCGGTCAGTCCGATGCATGCCACCAACACCGTGTAGAAAGCGGCGTTGCGCCACTTCATGTCCTCGGATGACTCTCCAGACTCGTGATTCGTCCGGGCAAAGTGCAGCATCAGACTCTCCCCCGCCGGGCGCAAAAGGCGTTTGCGAATCCGGGTAAGCCCTGGCGAATGGCGCACCAGATCGTAGACCCAGGAGCGTGGCGTATCGGAGGCTTCGACCTGTTCGATCTTGAATTTCTCGGACCATGCGATGACCGGCCGCCAGACCAACTGGTCCAGCAGCACAACCACCGCAATCATGGCGCCCACTCCCCACAGGATTGAGGACGTATCGCCCGCGCTGGCGGCGGTTTGCAGATAAGATCCCAACCCCGGCAGACGGAAATCGCGCTCTCCGAGGACGAACATCTCGCAGAGCATTAAAGAAAACCACCCGCCGGCCACCGACATCATGGAGTTCCAGACCAGTCCGATGGCGGCGAAAGGAAGCTCCATCTGGGTGAAGCGCTGCCACCAGCTGTAGCGATACACGGTCGCGGCTTCCTTCATCTCCGTAGGAACGTTCTTCAGCGACGCGTAGAAACTGAATGCCATGTTCCACACCTGCCCGGTAAAGATGAGCAGGATCGCGCCCAGTTCCACACCGAGCTGGCGGCTTGGAAACAAGCCGACCATGGCCAGCATCACGCCGGGGAGAAAGCTGAGCACGGGAATGGACTGCAACACGTCGAGCAGCGGAATCATGAATTTTTCCGCGCGGCGATTGTTGGCGGCAACGTAACCGTAGACCAGCGTAAATAGAAGGCTCAGCGCATAGGCCGCCGAAATGCGAAGCAGTGAATAGCCGGCATAGGCGGGCAGCGCCCACGGGCTGCGGGAGATCGTGGCTACGGGCGCGAACGGGCCCAGCCATGACCTGCCCACCGCGATCACTCCATAGAACAGCGCGATCCCCGCCGCGAACATCAGCAGATCGGGGAAATGCGAGACTTCCAGGCGTGGAAAATAGGCCCAGGGTGAGTAGGCTGCAAACCCGCGCAATCCGTTTGGCTTCTTCAACACTACGCGGCCGGCCCCACCTCAGCCTGTACCAGACGGCCGCTCTCGCGGTCATAGTCGAAGATTTCCGCGTAGCGGCCCCAGTTCATCGCGGTCTCGAACTGAAGGCGGACTTCGTCTTCGGAAAAGTGCTCATCGAGAATATCGTGGAAAAATTCTTCGGGAATGGAGTGATCGAGCTTCTGCCGGAGCACACAATCAATCTGTCGGAGGATGGTCACGCGCTCCAGGACCGCCTCGCGGAAGATTACTTTTCTGGCCTGAATATCCGCCTCGGCGAAAGCCCGGCCATTCAGAGTAATCTCCACGTCCCCTTCCTTGAGCACCACGAATCCCAACAGGTCGCTGGCTTCGACGATCGGAAGCAGGTCCTCGACGTCCATGACCAGGTCCGAAGCCAGCCGATAGAGGTCATCCTTGCCGCCCCGATCGGCCAACAGCTCGACCAGCCCGGCGACTCCGCCAACGCGCGCGTGGGGAAGCATCTGATACTTCGCCCGTCCAACCGGGCCAGCGGCGCCGCCCGGACCGCCCCCGGGCAGGGCGTGCTCGGCATCGGGCTGGGTCATGATTTTGTAAATGTAGTCCACGAGATCAAGAAAGCGGCTGGACTTGCGGTCGCGCGGATGTTCCATGCCAACTTCGAAGTCCGATCTCACCCGCGCCGGGTTGCGGCCCAGCACCAGAATGCGGTCGGCCAGCATGACCGCTTCTTCAATGTTGTGGGTGACGATGAAGATCGCCTTGGTCGGGATTTTCTTGCTGAGCCACAGTTCCAGCAGTTCACCGCGCAGGTTTTCCGCCGTCAGCACATCCAGCGCGGAGAACGGCTCGTCCATGAAGAGGACTTCCGGCTCCACGACCAGCGCGCGGGCAAATCCGACACGCTGTTTCATGCCACCGGAAATTTCCTTGGGATAGGCGGTCTCAAAACCATCCAGACCCACGGTGTCGAGCGCCCGCAGGGCACGCTTGCGGCGTTCTACTGCGCCAATCCCACGCGCTTCCAGCGCTGCCTCCACGTTGTCCAGGACCGTCAGCCAGGGGAATAAAGCAAAACTCTGAAAGACAATGGCCGCATTCGGCGTCTGGCCGTTCAGGGGCTTACCGTGCCAAAGCAATTCGCCGGACGAGGGTTGTGACAGCCCGCTCAGCATCCGCAGCAGCGTGGACTTGCCGCACCCGGAGGCCCCCAGCAGCGCGATGATGCGGCCCTCCTCGACTTTGAGGTCAGTGGGGCCAACCACCTGGATTGCTCCTCCATCTGGCTGCGAGTACGTCTTCTCGATGCCCCGGGTTTCTATGATCGGCACTGCGTTGGTCGGCTCTGTCAATGGGCTATCCCCGGTGGAAACATTGTTTCACGGACACTTTAACGGACGATGACATCCGCGCCGCCTGACTCACGCGCAGGCTTCTTCCGCAGGCGGGATCGAGAACGGCTGCGGCGTGCGGTCGGTCACCAGGACGAGTCTGGCAAGCTTCTCTGAGATTTCCGCTTTCAGCGAGTCCTCGTCGAAACGCCAATTCCAATTGCCACGGTCAACACTGGGAGTATTCATGCGGGCGTCGCTGTCCAGCCCCAGAACGTCCTGCATCGGAATCACACTCAGGTCGGCGGGCGAGGACTGGGCCGCGCGAATCAATGCCCAGTGAATGCCGTCGCGATTCGGCCCCAGATAAGCTTCCAGGTTCCGGCGCTCCTCCTCCGACGCTCCGGACTTCCACCATCCAACGGTCGTGTCGTTGTCGTGAGTGCCCGTGCAGATCACCTTGCCGGCCGACCGGTGGGGAAGATACATGTGCGAAGCCGCATCTCCGAAGGCAAATTGCAGCACCGACATGCCCGGCAATCCCAGGCGCTCGCGCAGCGCGTAGACCTCGGCGGTGATCAGTCCCAGGTCCTCGGCAAAGAAAGGCAGACCACCCAGCGCGCCTTCCACGGCCTTGAACAAATCATCCTTGGGCCCATCAATCCAGCGGCCACCGGTGGCGTCCGGATCGGTCGCGGGAATTTCCCAGCACTGCTCAAATCCGCGGAAGTGGTCCAGGCGCACATAGTCGAACAGGCTGGCGGCCCAGCGCAACCGCTGGATCCACCACTGGTAGCCGTCCGCTTTCATCACGTCCCAGCGATACAGCGGATTGCCCCAACGCTGCCCGGTCTTGCTGAAATAATCCGGTGGAACTCCCGCGACAACTTCAGGTTGGAGGTCGGGATCCAGACGAAACAACTCGGGATGGGTCCAGACATCGGCGCTGTCATAATTCACAAAGATCGCTACATCGCCGACGAAGCGGATGGCGCGCTGGGCGCAGTAACCGCGCAAGGCCCTCCATTGTTCGTAAAACGCGAATTGCACCGCGCAACGAACTTCAATGTCGCCCGCCAGTTCTTGGCGCGTTTTCTCCATCGTGGCAGGATCACGCCGCGCCAATTCCCGCGGCCAGCGGTTCCAGCTCTCGAGCTTGCGCTTCGCGCGCACCGCGTCAAACAAAGCAAAGTCGTCGAGCCACCAGGCATTTTGTTGACGGAACTGCGCAAATCGGGCCCGCGCCGCCTCCGGCCCGGAAGACACAAACTGATGGGCCGCCTCAAACAAGAGCGGCATTTTTTGTGCAAACACGCGTTGATATTCCACCGCGCCCGTGGCCGGGAGCAGTCCCTTTATCTTGTCGGAAGCAATCCAGCCGTGCTCCGCCAACCGCTCCAGGCTGATGAGGAGCGGATTCCCGGCAAAAGCTGAGACCGAAGAATACGGGGCGTTGCCATAGCCGAGTGGCCCCAGCGGAAGGACTTGCCATACACTCTGCCCGGCTGCGGCCAGAAAATCCGCAAACCGGTACGCTGCCGGACCGAAATCGCCAATCCCTCCGCGCGACGGCAACGACGTGGGATGAAGCAGGATGCCTGTGGCGCGCGGAAACTTCATGCCGGTCGGGGAACTACATCCCTTCCCCGTTCCCTGCCGCGGACAGGGCCTTCATTTCCTGCTGATTGATTTTGATCTTGCCCGACTTTTCCATGCGCTCGCGCAAGTTGTCTATGTAGAGTCCAAACATCTGCTGCTGCTTCTGTTGCAGCAGCGACTCGTGGATCTGGTCGCGCTTGGCGGCATAGTCGGCCTCGGTCGGCGCTTGCGTCTCGATCACCTGAAGCACTGCGCCGTTTGAGCCGGAGTTGATGGGCGCGCTGATCTCGCCCGCCTTCAGGCTAAACGCCGCCGATGCCTGCCCGCTCATCGAACCGAGGTCGGGGACCTGACCATCCGGGGCGACGAAATCACTGCTCTTCACCGTCGCGCCCAATTCTTTCGCCGCCCGCTTGAGGTCGTGTTCGGACTTGGCCCGGTCCGACAATTCCTGGGTCTTCTGCGCCAGCAGCGAAGATGCCCGCTCGTTCTTGAATTCGTCCTCCACCTTCGTACGGATTTCGTCAAACGTGGGGGTCCCCGGAGGTTTTACGCCTTCCAGGTGATACACCACAAATCCCTGCGACGCCGAGGCGACTTCCACTCCGGTCTTGTCCGTGGCCAGAAACAGCGCGTCCATGAATTGCGGGGCCGGACCAAGTCCCGGCAACAAATCACGCCGCGAGATGAAGTCCGAGTTCACCACGGTAAGCCCGTGCGCCGCCGCGGCTGTTTCCAGGCCTTTGCTCTTGGCCTCGTCCCGCACTTGCTCGGCGACCTTCTGCGCCATCTGTTGCGACTTCTGATGCTTCACGACGGGCTCAATCTGGCTCCGGACCTCGTTTATCGCCTTAAGGTGCGCGTCCTGCTTATCATCCACGCGAATGATGTGGAAGCCATAGGTGGTCTTCACCAGATCGCTGGTCTGCCCTTTCGCCAGCGAAAACGCCGCCTTCTCAAACTCCGGCACCGTACGCCCGCGCCCGATCCATCCCAGTGAACCCCCTTGCGTCGCGCTGCCGGGGTCCTCGGAATTTTTCTTGGCCAAATCTTCAAAGTTCGCGCCCGCCTTAACCTGCTTCAGCAAATCCTGCGCGCGGCCCTGCGCGGCGGCAACCGCTTTGTCATCCACCTTGCCGTCCGGCCCAGGGGCCGGGGTCTTGATCAGAATATGTGCGATCTTGACCTGTTCGGGCACGCGATAGGCATCGCGGTGCGAATCGTAATAAGCCTGCTCATCGTCGGGAGTGACCTGCACACCGGCTTCTTGCCGGCCCGTGTCCACGACGACGTACTTCGCCTTCCGCTTTTCCGGGACTGAGTTCGCGTAAGCCGACAGATGGCTCTGGTAGTAGGCCTTCAATTCCTCATCCGCCGGATGCAGGCCCTTGCGCAGATCTTCCTGTTTCAGCAGCGCGTAATCGAACTTCACTTTTCGATTTTGCTTGTCAAAGGCCTCGCGGATTTCGGACTCAGAAACCGACGCCGTGTCGGCCACCATCGCGCGCAGTTTGCCCAACGCGATCTCCTTGCTGACAATGTCTTCAAAGGCGGAGGGCGTGAGATTGGCCGAGGAGAGCATGTCTTCATACTGCTTTTGCCCGACAAAATTACCGCCGGGGAAAAAAGTGGCGGCATAGCGGCCATGCTGCAGATCGTCCTTGACCTCGTCGGGAGTGGCGCGCAATCCCATGCGCTCGGCCTCGGCCATCAGCGCCTTGCGGCTGATCAAATTGTCAGCGGCACGTGGCGTGGCCTGGGCCATGAGCATGGGCATCAGCATCGCCGCGTTTGGCCCCAGCTGCGCCGCCTGTTGGCGCACCATCTGTTGGGCCTCGCGGCGCACTTCATCGGCGGTAATATCGCTGCCAGCCACGCTGGCGACCACCCGGGCATTGGTGCCCCCGAAGGTCGAGCCGCCACTGCTAGGGATGAGGTAATACAGCATCGCAATGCAGATCACCACGAGCAAACTGCTCAAAACAATCTTTTTTACCGGTCCGGGAGTTTGCAGAAATCGAATCATAGGCCCTTGTCTATTGGCTCCAGAGAATTGCGAACGAGCTTTTGATTATAAACGAAGCCCGCAGTGTCGGCCCGTGTGCGATCGGTTGCCAGCTGTACCGCGGCGAGGGTGCCAATTCTCATGCCCGGGAACCACTTGCGCAACGAACTTATTGAAACGTATCAATATTCGTGATATCCCTAGTTTTCACCGTGCAGTGCGGCGCGGTCGCCGTTACTTTTAGGTCTACACTGTTTCTCGCAATGCATTCATAGTCAAGCCGAGGCTCAACATGTCGAAGGAATCAATGCTCCGAACCACTCTGACGGCCACTGCCGTCCTTTGCCTGCTGCTGTGCGGAAGTCTTAAGGCGCGCGCTCAGCAAGACCAGGGCAGGCTGGCGCTTCACGCTGGTTGGGCCGTACAGTCGTCCGCCAAGGTCGAGCAATCGGGGAACATTCTCTCCACCTCCGCCTTCACGCCGCAGGGCTGGCATCGCACCACCGTACCTTCCACCGTAGTGGCCGCCCTGGTGAACGACCAGACTCTACCGGATCCATTTTTTGGCAACAATCTTCGCCAGTATCCCGGTGTCGCCTATCCCATCGGCGCAAATTTTTCCAATATCGCCATGCCGCCGGACAGTCCCTATGCGGTCTCCTGGTGGTATCGCACGGAGTTCAGCGTACCGGCGGACTTTGCCGGAAAAACCATCTGGCTGAATTTCGCCGGCATCAACTACCGCGCCAACATCTGGCTCAACGGGAAGCAGATCGCCGACTCCAACGATGTCGCCGGCGCCTGGCGAACGTATGAATTCAATGTGACCAGCGCCATCGCGCCCGGCAACACCAACGTGCTGGCGGTTCAGACCTTCGCGCCCACGGAAAATAATCTCTCCATCACGTTTGTGGATTGGAACCCGGCCCCGCCCGATAAAAACATGGGCCTGTGGCGCGACGTTTATCTAAAGACCAGCGGCCCGGTTGGGCTGAGGCATCCCGCGGTCGTTTCCAAGGTCGATCTTCCCTCCACCGACCACGCGCACCTCACCGTTACCGCCTTACTGAAAAATTCCACTGCGCAGCCTGTGCGAGGGACGCTGAAGGGGTCTATCGAAGGCGTGAGCTTCGAGCAACCCGTCGAACTCGGCCCCAACGAATCCAAAGATGTCACCTTCGCTCCCGAGCAGTTCAAGCAGTTGAATTTCGAGCATCCGCGCCTCTGGTGGCCTGCGCAGATGGGCAACCCGAATCTCTATGCCCTGAAAATGTCGTTCGAGACCGGCGGCTCGATCAGCGACCAAGCCGAGACGGAATTCGGGATCCGCCAGATGACCTCCGAGATGAACTCCATCGGTGGCCTGCTGTTCAAAGTGAACGGCAAGAACATCCTCATTCGTGGCGGAGGATGGACGCCCGACATGATGCTGCGCGAAGACTCTCAGCGCCTGCATGACGAATTCCGCTACGTCAAAGACATGGGCCTGAACACCGTCCGTCTCGAGGGCAAGCTGGAGACCGAGGAATTCTTCCAATTGGCCGACCACGAAGGCATCCTGGTCATGGCCGGCTGGTGCTGCTGCGACTTCTGGGAACGGTGGCCGCGCTGGAAAACCCAGGACTACGAAATTGCCAAACAATCCCTGCGCGACCAGATGTACCGTTTGCGCGGACACCCCGCCATGCTCACCTGGCTCAACGGCAGCGATAACGCTCCGCCGCCCGACGTTGAGCAGACTTATCTCGAGGTCGAAAAGCAGCTGCTGTGGCCGAATCCCGTGGTCTCCTCTGCGACCGGCCAGCACACATCGCTTACCGGCGAAAGCGGCGTGAAGATGACTGGACCTTATGAATACGTCGCGCCCGGCTACTGGCAAACCGACACTCCCAAAGGCCAGCCCGGACGCAAGCAGTGCAATCCCGGCGGCTGCGGCGGCGGTTATGGATTCAACACCGAAACCAGCATGGGCCCGGCCGTGCCGCCCATCGAGAGCATTCGCGCCATGGTGGGCAAGGACCACCTCTGGCCGATTGACGAAGTCTGGAACTATCACGCCGGCGGCGGCGAGTTCAAAACCATCAACGTCTTCCGCGAAGCCCTCGACAAACGTTACGGCAAGTCGAACGGCGCGGAGGAATTCTCCGCCAAGTCACAACTGCAAACTTACGAAGGCGTGCGCGCCATGTACGAGGCCTATAGCCGCAACAAATATGCGTCCACCGGCGTCATCCAGTGGATGCTCAACAACGCCTGGCCTTCCATGATCTGGCACTTGTACGACTATTACCTGCGACCCGGCGGCGGATATTTCGGCGCCAAACGCGCCATGGAACCACTCCATCCCGTCTATGGATACGACGACAACTCCGTCTGGATGGTGAGTAGCCAATACCAGGACGCAAAGTCACTCAAGCTCACCACGAAAATCTACAACCTCGACATGGCCGAAAAATTCTCGCGCACCGATCCGCTCGATGCGCCAGCAGACAGCACACGTAAGGTGTTTGCCCTGCCTGCGATATCAGGTTTGTCGCCGGTCTATTTCCTGGTACTCCGTTTGGAGAATGCCGAAGGCCGCATCGTGGGATCGAATTTCTACTGGCTCTCCACTAAGCCGGAAACCCTCGACTGGGCCCGTTCGAATTGGTGGACGACTCCCACCTCTTCGTTTGCAGATTTCACCGCGCTCGGTGGACTGCCGAAAGTTGCCGTGGCCCAGTCCTCGCGCACCGAACTCCGCGATGGCGAGGCCATAACCCACGTACAGCTCGCCAATCCCAGCAAGAACATCGCATTCTTCCTGCGCCTGAAAGTGAAAGCGCGCTCCGGCGGCAAGATGAATGCGACCGGAGACGACGAAGTCCTTCCTGTGGTGTGGGAAGACAACTATTTTTCCCTGCTCCCCGGCGAGAAGCGCGAGATCACCGCCACATATTCCGCCAGTCAGGTCGCGCTCGATGAACACGGACAGCCCAGCATCACCGTCGAAGTCACCGGCATCAACGTGGAATGACATTTTCGAATCTAAGCTGATTTTGTGATTTTGAATCTAATTTCATTTTGTCATTTCGAGCGGAGTAAGATTGCCCGCTTATGGGCAATCTTACGAAGTCGAGAAACCTGCTGTTCCACGGGGCTAGACAAATCCAGCGCCTCCTTGTCCAAACTTGAGGCAGCACTCCCCATCAGCCGCGTCCCGCGCAACCTGCCTCTCCGTCTCCGGCCCTACCGTCCATTTCCCGGTCTGAGACTTCCACAGCATTATCTCTCGCCGTGTGACGCACGACCTTGACTTGAACCCTCGGCTCGCCGACACTCGATCCTGTAGGGCCCGGATGTTCAAGCCGTGCGATCCTAGGTCAAACGCGCGGCCCCCGCAACCTCCCCACGTGAGTGAGGGACAGCTTGGGACATTCGCCTAACAGGGCATCGATTGGGACAGTCTCCTTGGCAGATCCAAGGCCCGTGCCCGTTGTGGGAGTGATCACTCCTAACGTTTTAATTGAAGAATGACGAATTGACGGATGGAAGAATCGGAAAATCGAAGAAGTTGAAAGCCAGCATTGGAGGCAATGGACTTACGGGAATCAACAATTCGGCAATCGTAAGATTCGCCAATCCACTAAATTCCTAAGAGTCGCTGAAATCAATCATCACCGGCGCCGACCGGAACCAGTTCGTCTTGGAGCCGACATAGCCGATCCCGATCACGAACCAGATGCCGCCGACCGTCTTGGCCAGGCTGTTCAGGTTCCACCAGATCAGCGCGCAAAACGCGAAGCCGATCAGAGGCAGAATTGCGTCCTGCAGCAGCCGCGAACTCCCGCCGGCCCGTTTCGCCAGCACCGTGAACTGCCAGAAACACGCAAAGTTCACGCCCATAAATGCCAGAAACGCCCCAAAATTCAACAGCTCGCCCGCATGTTCATACGCGCTGCCGATCGAGTTCAACAGCACGGCGCCCACAAACGACACACCGCCAATCAGCAGAATATTGTTCACCGGAGTTCCACTGCCGGGCCGCAGCTTGCCAAAAAATCCCCGCGGCAGCACGCCGTCGCGTCCCATGCCAAACAGCAGCCGTGCCGCGCCCAGCGTTCCCGTCAGCCCGCTGCCAAACGCCGCCACAATGAGGATCGCGCCCATCGCGTTGAATAGAAACGCCCCGCCCACGCGCCGGCAAATGTCCATGTAGGCGGTCTCCAGGTTCGGAAACGTTCTCCACTCCGGCCAGACCCGCGCGCCCAGATAAGCCTCGAACGCGCTGCATACCCCGGCGAAAATACACGTCAGCACCACCGCCAGCAACACGTTGCGCTTGGGGTTCTCCACGTCTTCAGCCAGCGTGGTCACACCGTCAAAACCAATGTAGGTCAGCGCCGCAAACGACGTCGCCGTCATGATCTTGTGCGCATTAAACGTGTGGGGATCGTAAAGCGGCTGCAGCGAAAATAATCCCGCCCATCCCTGCCCGCTCCACAGAAACTTCACCGCCATCACCGTGAAGATCGCCACCACCACCGTCATGATCGCCAGCAGCACTTTATTCGCCTGCGACGACGACTTCACCCCGGCCAGGTTCAACCCGGTCATCGCCGCGACTACCACCGCCACCCAAATCACAAACGGGACCTGGTGCGCGTAGCGCTCATGCAGCGCAGTCGCAATCCACACCGCGCTGATCAGCGGCTGCAACAGATAATCCAGGATCATCGCCCACCCGGCCATAAATCCCAGGTGCGGGTTCAGTCCGCGGCCCACATAGGTATAGGCCGATCCCGCCGTTGGATAGAGCGTCCCCATGCGCCCGTAGCTGACCGCCGTGATCATCATGGCAAACAGCGCGATCAGGATGATGGTCACAAAGTGGCCATCGGAAAGTTTTTGCGCCACGCCATAGAGCGGCACCGGGGCGATCGGCTGGATCAGCACGATGCCGTAGAAAATCAGGTCCCACAAGGTGAGCGTACGACGCAGACGCGGGGCGGCGGAAGACGATTCAGTGGAAACAGTCATAGGCTCTCGAATATTGAATGGGAACACGCCGCGAATGTCAATTATTAAAACGTTTCTGTATCCGGCCCTGCCCGCGGACTGCCCGGCTCACCGCATTGCATGGCCCTGTGATACGCTGTAATATACGCTCATGCAAAAGCAAACGATCAGTTTTCGCCTTGCCTCTGATCAACTGTCCGCCTTGGACGCACTGGCCGACTCGCAGGATCGTGATCGCACTTATGTGCTGGCCGAGGCCGTCCAATCGTATCTGGATATGCAGCAGTGGCAACTTGAGCAGATACGCCAAGGCATCGCCGAGGCCGACGCCGGCCACGTCATTGACCATCGTAAGGTAAAAGCCGCGGCATCCCGCTGGCGACCCCGCAAATGAAGGTTGTCTGGACCCGCAAGGCCCGGCACCACTTGCGGGCCGCCTACGATTATTGGGCCGACGAGACCTCCGCCGATTCCGCTCATACCATGCTCGGCCGCATCTTCTCCGCCGTAGAGCGGTTGGAAAAGTTTCCTGAAATCGGCCGTCGCGGCCGAGTCGCCGGCACTCGGGAGCTCGTGGTCGTCCCAACTCCGTTCCTCATCGCCTATCGCGCCCACCCTGGCAAGATCGAAGTGCTTGCACTCCTGCATGGCGCGAGGAAATGGCCGGAGAAACTTTGATCTTCGGCTTCCCAACCTCTCAAGGAATTGTCATCCTGAGCGACGCGAAGGATCTCCGCACGCGTGGCCTATTTCACTTCGCCCCATAGTCGAACCAATATCCCCGGTCCTCACGTCCAGAAACCTGGCGCGTGTTGTATTCCAGCAGATAGTTCAGGTGCGAGTCGTCGAGCGGGAAGGTCTTCTTCGGCGCATAGGGATATTCGCCCATACTGAGGAACGGCAGCGGGGCCACGAAGTCGCCTTCGGCGGCGTAGAAATCCATGTCTTTTTCATAACCGTTCGCCGCGAAAAAGTAGTCGCGCACCCAGCCTTGCGGAAGCGCGGGCAGGTTCGACGGATCGAAATCCAGGCGCACTTCATCCCCTGACCCAAATACGGCCAGTTTGTCATCGGTCGCTGTTAGGAGTGGCAGCACATCGCCGTAGCGCGTATACATGCCCGCCGGACGCGTGTAGGGCCCGGTGGCACTGACTTTCTCGTATTCATATTGCACGTTGCCGGCGGGCTTGCCTTCGGTCTTCAGTGGAAAGCCGTGATAAGCGAGGTCCGCGCGAACCAGCGGAACGGTCGCGATATTTGTCCCACAATCAACTCTGTCATTCCGAGCGAGCGCGCCGTTTGCGCGAGTCGAGGAACCTGTTTTTTGGCATGCGCCCCCCTGCGCCGTGCGGCTCACCAGGATGCTGTCCCAATAGACCTGCAAGTTCGTTGTGATCCGAATCTTGCGCGTGCCGCGCGGCAGCTTGCCAGAGAGATCGGCAGTCATGGTGCGTGGACCGCCCGCGGGAAAGCCCATGTCTTCCACTACGCGCACCCACTTTCGTTGGGCATCAAGGGCCTCGACGTAGGGAGAAATTGCCTGCACGCCCGCCTGCGACGCGGCATACATGCTGTTGGCGGAAAAATATTCTACTTCGCCGTGCAACAACAGCCACAGCGGCCCACCGTCATACGCTTCGCCCAGATCGAGCGTGAGGCTGTGCGGCTGGGCGAATCCCTGAAATTGCGTGAGCGCGAAATCGCCGAAGTAACGATGCGCCAGCAGGTTCGGCAGGACATCGTGCCCATGCTCATCCCACGCACCCACCGGGGGCTTGGCATCATGGCTGACAACAACTTTGAACTCCGGATAAGGGGGATTCGACGCAAAATACTCGTTGGGATAAACCTCGATCCCGGCGGGATGATCCACCGCCAGCAGCCGCACCTGATCGAGATAGACGGCTTCCTCGAGCGGCTCCATGAAGCGGAAACTGAGAGTCGTCGTTGGTCGTTGGTCGTTTGTCGTCTGCGAAGACTCACGAGGGTGCCCCGCCCTTGCCGCGTTTTGTGCGACAGGGTGGGGATTTTGATCTTCTTTCTCCTGAATCATGCCGCGATCAATCTTGATCCATTCCACGGGCCGCGGAATATCGCGCTGGCCCGGCCCAATCCAATGTCCGACGACTCCTGCGCCAAGCATGTCGGCGACAAACTCATAGCGCTCGCCATTCCATACAAATAAAGTCGGGCAGGAACTGCCGCGGCGGTCAATCTCGAGGAAATCCTGCTGCTTGTCACCGGCGACCTGAATTTCATCCTGCAAGACGCCCGTAGGCCACAGCATGCGTACGATGTCCGCTTCTTTCGAGTCGCCCAGACCGACCGTGAGATATGGCGAATTCTGGCCGAGGTAGCCGTTCGAACCGTAGATCTCAAACTTCTGGCGATTGCCGCCGGCAAAGACTTCAACCTTGGTTCCAATGGCGCTCTTGTTGTCGGCCAGCCCCTTGAGCGCGAGGCGCAGCCAGTGATTCTGATTGCCGCCAGGATTTGGCTGAATAACGTTACGCAGCAGCACAGCAGGGCCGTGATTCTGCGTGATCAACAGGTCGGTGGCGCCGTCGTTGTCATAGTCGCCGGTGATGATGGCGCGCGGGTCTTTGAGCTGAATCTTGTCTAGACCAACGTCAGCGGTCACATCTTTGAATCCGTCGGGGCCGAGATTGCGGAACAGACGCACTTCACCTTTGCCGTCTTTGGTTTCACCAACGGCCACGAGATCAACCCAGCCGTCATTGTCGTAGTCGAACGCGGCCACGCCGAAAGAGCGGACCCAGTTGGTTTCGGGGAGTTTCACTTGCTCGAAGGATTTGCCGTGGTTGTTGCGCCAAAGAGTGAGGGCGGGGGCACCCATGCTCGTGAAGACAAGATCCACCCAGCCATCGTGGTCGAAGTCGAGGGCTGCAAGACCCCCAGCGAGATCGTTCCACAACATATGTCGCTTGAACTCTCCCTCGCGGGGATTCTCAAGTACAACAGGCGGCATCCCGGCCACGACCAAGTCGACAGCTCGGTCATTGTTGTAGTCTGTCCCGATTGCACTTGTGCTCGGGGAGCTATCAAGACCGCGGGAGGTGGCTACCTCTGTGAAGGTTTGGTCGCCATTGTTCCTGAACATCCTGCTGGGTACGAATATTGTCTTCCCAGCTTCATGCGATCCAGGAGCCGGCTTTATACCCTGGGCGCTGACATACAGGTCGAGGTCACCGTCATGGTCGTAGTCGACAAAGGTCAAACCCACGCTAAAAAGGTCGGCATATATATCGCCCTTGATGCCCGCAGCTTCTGTGACATCCTTAAAGGTGCCGTTCTTCTCGTTATGGAAGAGATGAATCCGTCGGGCAAAACGAGTGGAGGGGGCCGGGCGGGGCTCAGAATAGTTAATGTTGATCGCAATGTCGGTCGCCCCGTCGTTGTCGTAATCTCCGGCCACGCAGCTAAGACCGTGCAAGCTCGAATCAAGCCCCGATGTCCTTGTCACGTCTTCATACTTCCCCCCGAGGTTATGCAACAGAGCGACGCCACCTTCCGGTCCGTTGTCCGTAAGAAGAATGTCAATTCGCCCGTCGCCATCGTAGTCAAGAAAGCACACGCCCGGACCCACATCTGAAACGTGGACATCGCTCGTTCGCGGCAAAGGCCTGGAAGTAATCGCAGCCTCTTTTGTCACATCCACAAACTGCACCTTGATCTGCGCAGGCGCTCTCAACATCGCTGACGGCGATTCCACTGCGCGCGAGTACTGGCCCTGCTCGCCATAGGCCAGGCTCATGGGGGAACCGAGCTTCTTTTCAGTGATGTATTGAAACTTCTTCAGATGCTCGCGGGCGTGGTCCGTATCGGCAGATTGCTGGTAGGCGCGAGCCAGTCCGAACTCCGCGGAAGCATGCAGCGGGTTGATCTTCAACGCATGTTGGAAAGCCTCGATGGCCTGCGGAAACTGACGGGCCTGCGCGCTGGCGGTGCCAAGAAAATACCAGGTGTCGGCATCACCGGGAGCAAGCTCGGAGACGCGGCGAAAAGCGTCCATGGCCGCCGGCGCATCGCCGGTGTTTTTGTAGAAGAGGCCGAGGTTGTACCACGCGTATGGGCTTTCGGGATCGTTTTTCGCGGCGTCATCGAGCGCGGCCTTGGCCTCATCCATCTTCTGCAAGTTCAGGTACGCGACGCCCTCGTTCAATCGCGCGGTGGAGAGCTTGGGATCGAACTCCGCCGCTTGCTGGAAGGCGTTCAACGCTTTCTCGAACAGTTGTTGATTCATGTAGGCGCAGCCGAGGTTATTCAGGCGCGCGGCTTCGCCGGGATCAGGTTTGGGCGCGGACTGCACGCCGGCGGCAGCCAGCAGCGTGGCAAAGAGCGTGGCAACAACTCGGGAAATCATTTCACCTCGATTTAATCACAGCCGGTGCATGCCTATCTGACTTCGTCATCCTGAGCGCCTGTCGTCCTGTGAAGCGCCTGTCATCCTGAGCGTAGCGTTGACTTCGCGCCAGCGAAGCCAATGCGGAGTCGAAGTATCCCTATCGCCATACCGGCGCTTGGCGGTCGCACGCCGGCTGCGTCGGACTGAAAGGGATCCTTCGACTGCGGACAGCGATTCGCGAAAAACGCGAATCGTTGTCCTACGCTCAGGATGACAGACGACAGACGGCAGACAACAGACGACAGACGGCGGATTACTTTTTCGCTGAATCTGCCCGCCCCTTGCCGTACGCCCGGTTTGCCACCACGCCCTTCCCTTCCTGTACGGTGATGGTCTGTCCGGCGTTGATATTCGCAAGCTTGTCCAATTGTCCGCTCGGCCACTGGATCTCGATACTGTCAGCTTTCGATTGCTGGCCGAGGCCGAAGGTCAGCACTAGTTCGCTCTGCGAAAGATAGCTTGATCCAGAGCGCAGCATCTTCCACTGCTTGTCCTTACTGCCATCGCTGCCCGAGGTCACACGCACGACCGAGCCGATACCATCACGGTTGGATTTCGTCCCCACCAGCTTCACGCGGAGGCTGTGGTTCGAGCCGCCCTCGTTGTGAAACAAATGCGCGGGGCCGGCGTTGGTCGTCATCAGCACATCCAGGAATCCGTCGTTATCCACATCCCCGTAAGCCGCGCCACGCGCTACTTTTGGAGCGGCAAACGCAGCGCCCATTTCAGTGGTCACTTCCTTAAACTTCCCCTTGCCCAGATTGCGGAACAAATGCGGGGGTTCGGCATAGGTGACACGCTTCTGCACGTGTTCGATCTGGTCTTCGATGTGGCCGTCGGCGACGAAGATATCGGGCCAGCCGTCGTTGTCATAGTCGAAGAAGAAGCAGCCGAAGCCGAGCGTGATCAGCGTGGCGCGGCCTGCTTCAGACTGCGGAGCTTCGTCCACGAACAAGCCGTTGCCCTCGTTGTGGTAGAGCGAGATCATTTGGTTGGCGAAGTTGGTGATGAGGACGCTGGCCTGACCGCTGCGGTCGTAATCGGCCGCGTCCGCGCCCATTCCGGCGCGAGCGACCCCATCTTCGCTGAAGGCAATACCGGATGCGATGCCGCGCTCCTCAAAGGTTCCGTTTTTTTGGTTGATATAGAGTTTGTTGGGTTGGGTGTCGTTAGCAACGAGCAGGTCGGGCCAGCCGTCGTTGTTGGCATCCAGAACAGCAATGCCGAGGCTCTTTGAAGTTGGATCGCCGAGTCCGGATTTCTTGGTCGCGTCTTCGAATTTGCCGTCGCCAAGATTGTGCCAGACGCGTGCCGACGTGCCTTTGTAGGATTCAGGCGTGCAGTAAGACTTCTTGGCGCCGTCGAGCGTGCAGTAAAGGTCGGCTTGCGGGCTCCATTGCACGTAGTTGGAGACGACGAGATCAAGTTTGCCGTCGCGGTCATAGTCCACCCAGGCGGCGCTCGTGGAAAATTCCTCTGGGCCTAGCATCCCTGCGGACTTGGTCACATCGCTGAACGTTCCGTTGCCGTTGTTGTGAAAAAGATGACTCTGGCCGAGCGCAGTGATGAATAGATCGTCGAAGCCGTCGTTGTCATAGTCGCCCACGGCCACGCCCAGGCCAAACATCGGCACGGCCAGACCAGCCTTTCGTGTCACGTCGGTGAAGGTGCCGTCCTGATTGTTGTGGAACAGATGCATGGTGCTGGCGCCACCATGAGGATGACCGGGCCAGTCATCGCCATTCACCAGCAGGATGTCGGGATAGCCGTCGTTGTCGTAATCAATGAAAGCGCAGCCCGGTCCCATGGTTTCCGGCAGCCACTTCTTGCCGAACGCGCCGTTGTTGTGAGTGAAGTGAATGCCGGCGCGAGCGGTGATGTCACTGAAATGGATTTGGGCTTGCGCAGTGATAGTCAGCAAAACCAAAACCCACCACGGAGACACGGAGGCGCGGAGAAAAACCAGATGAGAATTTCTGTGGAAAAGAGTCGTGCTTTCTCGGCATGTCTGTGACTCTGTGGCGAAAAGCATTAGCGTATTGCTCCATATCCGGCAAGGTACGGGCTTCCACCAAGCATGCCTAGCGCTGGCAAAGGTATCGAAACATGTTCATGCACCGACTGCCGCTCGTTGTTGTCTTCGGGATGTGCCTGCCGATAAGGGCCGGTGATAGCTTGTGAAGATTCGTCGGCCTTGAAGCGCAAATAGCGGGCCTGATGCTCGCGGGCGAGTTTTTCATCGCCCAGTCCGTTGTAGCAGAGCATGAGGTTGTAGTGGGCTTGCAGATCCTCGGGATCAATCGCCAGAACTGACTGGAACGTGTTCACCGCGTCTGTGTAATTTTTCTGCAGGAAGAAAATGCGCCCGAGGTCGTTCAGAGCAACGCGGTCGCGCGGATACTGGGCCAATACTTTGTGGAGAGACTGGGCCGCGCCGGCATAGTCGCCCTCGGCGCGCTGAACGCGGGCCATGAAATAGCTTGTCCGGGCAAGGTTGGGACTGAGAGAGAGAGCGCGTTCGAGCACGGTGCGGGCGCGCTGCATATCACCTTCCTGCACAGCAACACGGCCCAGGTTGACCCAGCCGTCGGGATTCGCGGGATCGGCCTCAGTCACTTTTTGAAACGCGACCGCGGCGGCCTTCAGGTCGCCTTGAAGAAACAAACCAATCCCGTAATCGTTCCAGCGCTGCCATTCGTCCTTGCGGGCGATTGTGCTGGGAGCAGAGACGGCGGCTGTGCGCGCGACCACGGGGAGCGTTACCGTGTTCTCCGCCACCGTGACGATGGGAACATCGGGGATCTCTTCGTTGCGTGCGGAAACTCCGCTCAGCGGGGCCGTAAACACGAACGGGCGGTCGTCATAGTCGGCGGTGACCATCGCACGCGACAATGCGTCGGCCTGACCCGCAAAGGCAAACTGCGTTCCCCACCAGGAAAATTTCCGGTAGCACAAGCTCGCGTGCAGCGTGATTTTGTCACCGGCGGTCGGCGGGATGTATATGCGGTAGTGAACGGTATCCGCGGCGCCGGGCGGAATCAGCCGCACGTAGACAACGGCGCGCGTCGCCCACGCATTTCGCTTGTTGATGGGATTTCCGTGGGCGTCCACCTGCAACGAACGGTAGAAGTGCGCTCCGGGATCTACCGGCCCCTTGCCGCCGTCTCGGGCAGCACCGCTCCAGAAAATGGTCTGGCCTTTGTCGTCGGTGGCTTTGAGTTCGAGCCAGGTGTCGTAGGCATCCACGGTCCCACCGGGGAAAAAGTGCCCGACCTTCTTTGTACGGACAACAACATCAACGCGTTCGGTGTCGCCGCGGCGGACCGCAGGTTGGACTTCGTTCAGCGGCGCGGAAACCGGGGACACTTCCGCGGAAGACGCCGCGGCAATCTTGCTCTCCGCTTCCTCGCCCACGGCAAAGGTCGTGGAAAGCTCCTGTTCCCCAGACCCTGACGCCTGAAGCGGACTCTGCGCCGCCGAGATGGCAAAGATGTCCACCGTCAGCGCGCCGTTGCGAAGAAAATCTTCGGTGAGCTTCAACTGCGCCGCGTCCTGGTTGGCGATGGGAAGCGCAGTGTTAGCTCCGGGAAAACGATGCGAGTGCACCTGCCCGTTAACATTGCCAAGGTCATGCGACGACTCCATCGGCATATGGCAATCGGCGCACTGCTGTGGCTTGGGAGGATAGTAAAACGAGCGCGCTCCCTGGCCGGAGACGCCGCTGGCCTGCCAATTGTCGTACTCGTTAAAGCCGCGAAACCAGCGGTAGTGGTTCACTGGAACGTCCAGGTGGACCTTGTGACAAGACGAGCAGAATTCCGCAGTCTGCTGCCGCATGAAGGGCTTGAGGAACGTACGGCGATGAGGCTCTGGGTTGAGCCTTACGACAAAGTCATGCAGCGCGCGCATGACCGGATTTTCGCTGGCCGCCAACTCGTGAAGGCGCGGATATTCGAGATAAAAGTCCCCCTGCCCCATGGTGCTCTTCACGTGCGCGATGGAGTGGCACATCATGCAGCCCAACCCGGCCTGCGATTCCGGACGATGCACGATCTGCTTGATGGGAGTATCCATCAGACCGCTATAGAGCACGGCGGGGTCGTGACAGCCTCCACACCACTTGGATGGCGTGGTCCCCACCGTGTCCTGCATATATTCAATGGACTTGCGATACCACTGATTGTTGAATGAAGAAAAGTGGTGGGCCGAGCTGAACCACTGGTTGTAAATATCTTCGTGGCAGCGCTTGCATGCATCGGATTCCATGAAAAACTTGCTGGGAATCTTGTCGGTGCCAATGACCTGGGCGGAACTTGGGAAAAACGCGCCTTGGGGGCCGTCACCTTCGGCGTTCATGGTGTCGGGCGGCATGGCCGGATTCTGAATGCGGCTTCGCGTGGACCAACTCGCGCGGGCGTAGTGCGCTCCGTAGCCAATCACAGCCAGCACGGCAAAGCAGGCTGCGGTGCGCACGACTGCGCTGGCCGGGGCTGGCCCCATCCATCCGCGCTCGTAGAGCCAGACGGCAAGTAACAAGCCAACGCCCGCCATCGAGATCAAGATGTGGAGATAGAGCTTGTTCCACTCAGCGCGGGAGGTTCCAGTCTTGATGAGGACCAATCCCAGCACCGCACCTGCTGCGACCAGCAGCCAGCCTGCGCGAGACGTGAGGCTGCCCGTACGAAGCAGACGGAACAGGCCCGGAACAAGCAAGACTGAAACGAGCACTCCTGCCAGCGCGTGAAAAAGTACGATGCCCGCGTATGAAACATTGGCCTGCGGAAAAGCGTAGAGGTAGGCAGCGGATATCGCAAGAAACAGCACCAGCCACGGCAGCGCGCGCGCGACCAACCCGCGGGATGTTGGAGTTTCGGGCATGAACCGGACGCGACACGTGCCACGTAGGCATCAATCAAGTGTTGCAAAAACACGCACAGGGAATGTTATACAGGCCTGCGGCGGCCCGGAATAATACAAAAGCACTATGCGGCTGCATGGATGCTGAAGATCAAAACCACTCGCCGAATGTCAGCGGAACGGCGGGGGCTTCCACGCTCCACACGTTCTCTCGATCACTTCGGCAACCGACAATACCTGTTCCTCCTCCCAAGGCCGGCCTACGACTTGGACGCCGATGGGGAGACCCTCAGGCGAGGAACCGACGGGGACTACCGCCGCCGGATTGCCCAAGAGATTGAACCACTCGGTGTAGCTCCAGGCATCGAGGTATTCGACGGTCTTGCCGTCCACGTTCCATGATCGCTCGCCGTGACGAAAAGCCGGAATGGCGGCAACCGGACAGAGCAGGATCGGGAAGTCGCGCATCTGGCGGAGGAATTCGGCGCGAAGCGTGTCGCGGCGTACCCAGGCTTGCAGCAGCGATTCACCGGTATGCGTTGGGCTTGCCGCGACTTGATCGAGATGGCGTTTAAGAAGCGGAGACATTTCCGCTTCCCGCCCTGCGAACATGGAACCCAGCAGCATGCCGCCGGCGACGCCAAAGAATTGCCACCAGAGTTGGCGAGCTTCCTCAAGTCCACTGGGACGAAACGGTTCAACGTCAAATCCCGCAACCCGAAGGCTCTCGGCTGCGGATCGTACGGCGAGACGAGTTTCGGGAGTAACAGGCGTGCGTCCATCGTCTTCGAAATAGCCGATGCGAAGTTTTCGGAGCTCACCCGGCTGTGGCCAACGAACTGGCACAGGAACAGAGCAAGCATCGCCGTCGTCGGGCCCTTGCATAATTTCGAAGAGCAGTTTCAAGTCAGCCACGGATCGCGCCATGGGTCCGACCACGCCGATGAGCGAGAACGGGCCGCCGGATGGCGGAAAGTGGCCGGTTGAGGGAATGCGTCCGGGAGTCGGCTTCAGTCCGCAGATTCCGCTGAAATGGGCCGGAACGCGGATGGATCCGCCGCCATCGCTGCCAACGCCGCCGGCGGACATTCCCGAAGCGATTGCTGCCGCTTCTCCGCCGCTGGAGCCGCCGGGCGTACGCTCCAGGTCCCACGGGTTGTTGGTGCGGCCGTACATGGAGTTGTCGGTCTCCCATGCCATCAACAGCTCCGGCGCGTTGGTTGCACCAAGAATGATGGCTCCCGCCGCGCGCAGGCGAGCGACGATGGGAGCATCTTGCTTCGCGACAAATCCCGTGCGCAAACGACTGCCCGATTCGCAGCGCAGCCCCGCAACCTCGACGGAGGATTTGATGCTGATGGGAACGCCATGAATTGGGCCGGGCGACTGTCCGTCGCTCAGTGCTTGATCTGCCCCGCGGGCCGCGCGGAGCGCGCCTTGCGTATCTACTTCGACGAACGCGTTAAGCCGCGGATTGAGCCGCTCGATCTGATGGAGATGTGATTCCACCAGCTCAATGGAGGTGACGGAGCGTTCACGGACCTGCTGGGCCATGGCCGCCGCGGTGTGAAACAGTAAGTCGCTCATGCGGGTTTTGACCGCCTTCCACGGAGGCTGGGAGTGCGATTGGCTGAAGCGGCCCGCAGCGCTTCATCGAGCGCGCATTTCTCTTCCTCGCTCAGCGGACGGGTCGCGCCCTTGGCGAGAGTGCCGAGTTCAAGCGGGCCGATGGCCACTCTCACCAGTCGAAGGACCTCAGCGTCCTGGGACTTCAGCATTCTGCGGATGTGACGGTTCCGGCCCTCGTCGAGAGTAATCTGCAGCCAGCAGTTCTTGGCGCCACTCCGCAATATGTGAGCGCGCCTGGCCCGCAGGAATTCACCCTGGTCGTAGATCCCCTGTTCCAGTGCCGCAATCAACTGACTGTTCGCGATTCGGTCAATCTGAACATGATAGGTCTTGTCCAGATGAGATTCCGGCGCGGCGAGCCGGTGGCCCCATTCCGAATCGTTGGTAAGGATGAGCAATCCTTCGCTGGCTTTGTCGAGCCGGCCGACGGGTGCGAGCCAGGACTGATTGGTGTCTTCCAGGAGGGCGTAAATCGTCTTTCGTCCTTTCTCGTCCGAGGCGCTGGTGACGAGACCGCGCGGCTTGTTCATCGCCACGTAGACAAACTCGCGCATCCGAACGACCTGGTCGTCCACTTCGATCTGATCGCGATCCAAACGAACCGGGCATTCCGCGGATCGGCGTGCAACGCCGTTAAGTTTGACTCTGCCCGCGCGAATCAACTCCACCGCCCGAGAGCGCGAACAGTGGCCGAGTTTGGAGAGCGAGCGCGCCAGTCCGACCCGGCGAATGTCTTTATCAAGCGGCACGAAATCATGCTAAGCCACGAATGGCCGACGCGTCACTTGGAAGATTCTGTTGAAGTTCACCAAGCGACAAAGCAGGGTCCTCGACTGCGCGGTCTTGCCGGCGGCAGGCACCGACGGAGAATCCATCGCCCAGCTTGTATCATTGTCGGGAGGAGTTCTCCCATGGCCATGCAACATGCTCAGCGTTTTCTTGCGATCGTGAACGATGCGAAATCCCGGGTTCGCGAAACCACGGTGGACGAAGTCAAATCGCGAATGGACAAGGGCGAGCGATTGGTCCTGGTGGACGTGCGCGAGGAGAGTGAGTTCGCCAAAGACCACCTGCCGGGCGCGATCCATCTTGGCAAAGGCGTGATTGAGCGCGATGTTGAGTCGAAGGTCCCCGAGCTCGCCGCGCCGTTGGTGCTCTATTGCGGCGGAGGATTTCGCTCTGCGCTCGCGGCCGACAACCTGCAGAAGATGGGCTACACCAACGTCATCTCGATGGACGGCGGCATTCGCGATTGGCGCGAGAAGGGATATCCCCTGACCACCGCTTGATGAAGCGGGCAGTCCAGGCTGCCCTGTCGCAAGCATTCGCCCAAGCGTCCGCAAGGCCCATCCTCTTGCCCCCACACGTTACGAAACCTCTGAACGAAGACCGTCCCCGGAACAGCGGGCAATCCTATTCCGCTCGAAATGACAAAACTGGACTGATCCAGAATCTCCTTATATCCCAAAGAAACTCTTGACAGGAACGGCCCCGCTGCCGACAATACAATATATTCACTGTCATGCATATTTATCCATTCTGAATGATGATTGCCACCCAACTCGACCATCAGCGCTCGCGGGAAGTCCGGCCGCAAACCAGGCTTCGGCCTGCGGTGCTGGGCGCGGCCGGCTACGCCGGGCAGGAACTGGTGCGCATTTTGTCGGGCCACCCAAAAGTGGAAGCGCCCGTCCTGCTAAGTCGGCAGGAAGACAGTTCCGACGCGACTCCCCAAACTCCGCGCCCGCTCGGCTGGGACACTTTGAAGGAAGAAGGCGTGGACCTGCTGTTCCTGGCCACGCCGCACGACGTTTCCCGGCGGCTGGTTCCGCAGGCGCTGGAGTTGGGGTTGCGTGTGATTGATTTGAGTGGCGCGTGGAGGCTGCGACATGCCGCGAATCGCTCGGTGTATCAGTTTGAAGACGAAGGCACGGTCTCGGAGAAGCTCGCGGAGCGGGCCATCTACGGGTTGCCAGAGTTGCATCGCGCTGAAATTGAGACGGCGGACCTGGTTGCAAATCCCGGATGCTACGCGACTTCCATCATTCTTGCGCTCGCACCCTTACTGAGGGCCGAGTGTGTGGACATCGAGCACGGAATTATTTCTGACTCAAAGTCCGGAGTCTCAGGCGCAGGCAAGGCCTTGAGTAAACGCACGCATTTCATGTCAGTGGCCGACAATTGTTCGGCATACTCGCTGTTTAATCACCGGCACGTGGGCGAGATCGCAGAGCAACTGGCAATCGAGTCCACAAACCTGACGTTCACACCACATCTGTTGCCAATACCGCGCGGAATTCTTTCCACCATTTATGTGCGACTCAACCGCAAGATGACGGCGGCCGCGGTTGACGGCTGCTTCCGCGACTTTTATGCAGGCGAACCCTGGGTGCGTGTGCTCACGCCGGGCACGTTGCCGGAGATTCATTCCTCTCTGCAGACAAACTATTGCGACATTGGATTTGGCGTTGCCGACGATGGCCGGCGGCTGGTGATGGTCAGCTGCCTGGACAATTTGCTGAAGGGCGCTGCCGGGCAAGCCGTACAAAACATGAACGCGATGTATGGATGGGACGAGAAAGAAGGGCTGGCGTGAAGATTGTAGTGAAGATTGGAGGAGCGGCGCTGGAAGATGCGGGCACGCTGGCCAAGTGTGCGCGGGGAATTGCAGACCTGGTCCAGGACGGACATCATCTCGTGGTGGTCCACGGCGGCGGAAGGGCGCTGACCCGCCTTCTCGACAAGCTGGGAGTGGCGAGCCGTTTCGTGGACGGACTGCGAGTCACCGACGCTGAAACGCGCGACGCTGCGTTGATGGTGCTGGGTGGGATTGTGAACAAGAAGCTGGTTGCGGCAATCCAGTCGTGCGGAATCCCGGCGCTCGGATTGTGCGGGGGCGACGGCATGGCCTTCCGCGCTCGTCGAAAGGAGCACAAGGGTCAAGACCTCGGCTTTGTCGGGGAAATCTGCCACGTGGACACGTCCTGGATTGAAGTGGTCTGGCAGCAGGGCGGAATTCCGGTGCTGGCGTCGCTGGCGCTGGGCAACGGTGGAGAATATTACAACGTGAACGCCGACGAGATGGCGGCGGCGTGCGCGGCAGCATGCAAGGCAGATGCGCTGATCTTTCTGACGGATGTGCCGGGTGTGCAGGATGCGGGCGGATCGGTCATTCCCTGGCTGAACACAAAAGAAGCAAGCGACCTCGCGCAGGGATCGGTGGTGAGCGGAGGCATGTTGCCGAAGCTGGACGCATGCGAGCAGGCGCTGCGCCGGGGGGTGGGAAGGGTCAGAATCCTTCCGGCGGCGGAGGCCCAGATGCTCGCGCAATTCTATTTCGCGAAACTCGCGTTGGGAACGGAGGTCACGCGCGCATGACATCGGCAGCCACGACGCAGCGTCACCCGGTCCAGCGAACGCGAAAGGCCACACTCCCCGACGCGGAGCAAGTGCACGGGTTGATCTCCGCCTATTCCGGTGACGGCACGCTGCTTCCACGAACGTTGCCGGAGATTTGCGAAAACATTCGTGATTTCGTTGTGCTGGAAAACAATGGAACGATCATCGGGTGCGGCGCCCTGCATTTATATGGAACGCACCTTGCGGAAATCCGCTCCATCACGGTCTCGCCGGGGGTGCAGGGACGGGGTGGTGGTGGACTGCTGGTGAAAGCGCTGCTGGCGGAAGCAAAGCGGCATCGCGTGAAGTGCATCTGCCTTTTTACCCGCAAGCCGGATTTTTTCGCGAGGCAGGGATTTGTTGTCGCACGGCGCGAAGACATCCCTGACAAGCTGTACAAGGATTGTCATGTCTGTCCCCGGCTGCATCGCTGTGACGAAGTGGGCATGGTTCGGGGGGAATTGCCGCAGTTCGCAATCCTTCCCCAACCAGCAAACTGGCTGGTGCAATTGCAGGCGATTGCGCCGGCTCCAACTGAGTCGTTGTAGTGTTGCCGCTATATCTCTATTTTGGCGTGGGCGCCTTTATCAGCAACGGCAACGCTATTTTCCCGACGACGCCCTGCCCTTCGCGCAGGGAGTAATAAACATCCACATGAACACAACGCGAGTCGAAGAAGTCTAAGTGGCCGTCGCGGTCATAGTCGACCCAGGCCGCGCCGGTGCTGAACCCGCTGCCACGCGGAATCAAGGCGCCTTTGATTCTACAAGGACTGCGCCACGTATTCGCGGGCCGAGTGCAGCGCCTCCGCGGGATCGCCAAGAGATTCAAATTCCATGGCAACGTGGCCGGAATATTTCAGTTCGGCCAGCTTGCGGAAGATATTGTGATAATTGATTTCGCCGGTGCCGGGCTCGTGTCTGCCGGGGACATCGGCTATGTGAACAAGTCCGACGAGGTCAATGTTCTTTTCCAGTTTCTCGATCAGGTTCCCCGCCGCGATCTGCTCGTGATAGAAGTCGTAGAGAAACTTGACGTGCGGATTATCCACCTCGCGAATGACCTGAAAGCCTTCGGCGACTGTGCTCAGGAAGTATTTCGGATTTTCCTCGGGATCAATATTTTCCAGCAGTAGAGAGATTCCCTGTTTCGCGGCGAGATCGCCGGCACGCTTCAAGTTGTCCACGCAGGCCTGATGCTGGGCCTGGCGAGGCACTCCGGGCACGATGTCGCCGGAAAGCACAATGACCGATGCGCATTCCAGCTTTTCGGCAATGGGGAGAAAGCTTCGAATATACGTCTGAAACACTTCCATAGAGGCGGGGTCGGCGATTCCCTTTCCGACCGCGGCGACTGCGTCAAATTTGATCCCCAGAGAACGCTTGTGATTGTTGACGCGGAGAAATTCGGCTTCATCCCACGCCAGAAATTCGTCCACCAACTCGACGGCGTGGTAGCCGGCGTCGGCCACTTGTTCCAAGCGATCAAGAAACGGGAGCTTCCGGAAGACGGTCCAAAGCATCACCGAAAGCGGAAACGGGATCGTCGAAGCAGCAGCGCGTGCGGAAGATGCAGGCGCTCCCAAGGCCGTGGCGAGACTTGTTCCCACGACGCTCTTGCCGAATTGCCGGCGATTCATCACAGTGCGCTCTCCACGATCTGACCGGAACACTTAGAGGTTAGGCTGGCTGGGCCGGCGGTGGCGGACATCCAGGGAACCCGCCCCGGACAAATTTATTGCCGATGTAGCCAAGGTCCTCGATGCCAACCTTACTACTGAAGAATGCATCTACCGTCAATTCACGAAGGAAGGCAAAGAACTCGACGCCCGGCCGCAAAGCGGGATCAGCATCGGCGCTCTTGCGGAAAGCGATCAAATCGAGGACTTCTTTTTGTTGATCGGCGCTGCTCTCGTCAAAGGGATGGCCAAAGCGGTTATCGCAAGCCGCATCCAGCCACCTTAGCCCGCCACTGAGCTTGAGTGCATAGTCATCGTTTTCACTGCACAGGAGATCAATAAACTCGGGAGCACCCGCTTCCATCGCGCCTTTCGATCGATCATCCGCGGGAATGATGACCTGAGTGAGATCTTGCAGCGTCTTGTAGGGGCGCTCATGGAAGAACTTGGGGGCATACCTGCCTGTCGGTGAGGCTGCCTTTTCGTCGGCCACGGTCTGATGGGCATGCTGGGCCGCTGCCTCGGGAACCATGCGGAGGACGGATCCTGCGGCGACTCCCACGGTGAGCGTTCGAAGTACATCGCGGCGACTCATGCTCATAGATGCCCGCTCCTGTTACAAACTGCCTTTCCTCGCCTGGTCGAGCAGAAATTCCGACGCTCGCCAGGTCAGCGCCATGATGGTCAGCGTCGGGTTCTTGTCGGGATTGGTCACGAACGCGGCGCCATCGGTGACAAAAACATTTTTCACGTCGTGAGACTGATTGAATGAGTTGAGCACAGAGGTCTTGGGGGTCTTGCCCATGCGCGCCGTACCCAACTCGTGAATGATGACGCCACCGTCGGCAATGCCGTGCGGGTTGTCACCGCCGGAGTTCGTCCTGGTCAGATACTGGCCACCGGCAGCTTCCACGATCTGGCGGAAAGTTTCCTGCATATCGCGGGCCATCTTAATTTCGTTGTCGTCCCACTGCCAGTGGAAGCGAAGCACGGGGATTCCCCACTGGTCCACGACATTGGGATCAATCTCGCAGTAGGTACGCTCGTTGGGAATCATCTCGCCGCGCCCCGCGAAGCCGATGACCGTGCCATAACGGCTGCGACACTTTTGCTTGAGCGTCGCACCATATCCTTCCTCATCATGACACACGTCGGAGAACATGCCGACGCCGGGCATGTCGCGCCCACCGCCAAATTCGATGTGGTATCCGCGCAGGAACTCATTCTTACGATCGAACTTCCACCACGGCATATAAAGATGCGGGCCACCGGTGCCGTCGTGGTTGTGTGCGGGCATGGACTGAAACTGCGGAAAGTACCCAGCACCGTCGCTGCCGACGCTGTCCATCAGGTAATGGCCGATACTGCCGGAGGTATTGCCGAGGCCGTCCGGGAACAATGCGGACTTTGAATTCAGCAGCAGACGCGCCGACTCACATGCGCTGGCCGCGACCATGAAGGCCCGTGCATACACGCGCTGGTCCGACAGCGTAGCTTTGTCCACGTAGGCAACGGCCTGGGCCTTGCCATCTTTGCCGACTATGATTTCGCGGGCCATCGCTCCCGTGATCACAGTGAGGCGTCCGGTCTTCATTGCCGGGGGAATCATGACCTGGCTTGAGCTGAAGTTAGAGGCGGTGACACATCCGCGACCGCACTGCGCGCAGTAGTGGCACGCGGGACGTCCGTTAAGCGGCTTGGTGAGAATGGCAAGCCGGCACGGAATACAGGTGATCTTCAGCTTGTCGCAGGCGTTCTTGATAAAGACTTCGGTGCAGCGGGGCGTGGGCGGAGGCTGAAATATTCCGTCCGGAGCGCTGGAAATATTTTCCTTCGATCCGCATACGCCAATGTAGGACTCGACTTTGTCGTAGTAGGGCGACAGGTCTTCGTAGGTGATGGGCCAATCATCGCCCATGCCGTCGGACGACCGGGCACGAAAATCCACCGGAGCAAATCGCAGTGCGATGCGGCCCCAGTGGTTGGTGCGCCCGCCCACGATACGGGAACGGAACCAGCGAAAGCGCGAGCCGGGAGCAACTGTGTAAGGTTCACCCTTGATCTCCCAGGCCCCGTTCGGCGCGAGGAATTCGCCAAAGTTTTCCGCCTGCTTGCCGGCCACGCCCACGCCGCGATGCGGCAGTTCGTAGGGCCACATGTGCTCCTTGAAATCCTCGGAAGGATTCAGCGGCGGGCCGGCCTCGAGCAGAACGACGCTCAGGCCGCCTTCGGTAAGGATTTTGGCGGCGGTCCCGCCGGAGGCCCCGGAGCCGATGATGCACACATCGTAGGTCTGGCGCGTTTTGGCGGTTTGCAGCAGCACGCTTTCTTTCCTCACTTGCCGTTTCAGTCTAAAAACGCAATTCGTGCAAGTAGGTGTAGCTACCTTTCAAAAAGTCGGCTTCCTTCGGGTAGTCGTTCTCGACGAAATAGTGTTTGACTCCGGCCTTTTCCGTAAGTTTGAAAAGCCGCTTCCAATCTATGACGCCGTTGCCAACGATGGTCATCTCGGGGAACACCCGATCAAAATCAACCGGCTCGGGGCCCGTCTTTTCGGGGATCTTTTTCACATCCTTCACGTGGACCATTACAAAGCGGCCCGGCCATCGTTTGAAATATTTCTCAGGGTCTTGTCTCGCGACGCTGATCCAACACAAATCCAGTTCCATCTTCACCAGTTCGGGGTCAGTCTCTTCGAGCAGTAAATCGTAGGCCATGCGGCCATCCACGGGCACAAACTCGAAATGGTGGTTGTGATAGGCAAATTGAATGCCCGCCTTGTGCGCCGCAGCGGCGGCACGGTTGAACGTCTCAGCGGCACGCTTCCAGCCTCCCGGCTGCTTGCGAATGTCGTCGTCAATCCACGGACACACAATGTACTTGTGCCCAACCGTGTGACAATCCTCAAGAACTCCGGGCCACTTGTCTCCAAGCGCATCGTAGGGGATATGCGCGGATGGAGCAGTGAGACTGTAGCGATCGAGGATTGCGCGGATGTCTTTTGGGGAGCGATCAAAGTATCCGGCGAATTCCACTTCGGTGTATCCGATCTCGGACACGCTGGCCAGCGTTCGCTCGAGATTGTCCTTCATCTGGTCGCGCACGGTATAGAGCTGCAGGCCAACGCGGTCAAGTTTGCCTTTCGAACTGGCCCAGGCAAGGCGTGAAGAAGCGGCGACAGCACTCAGCGCAAGCGACCCCAGGAATCGGCGGCGGTTCATAGTTCTCCTTTTTTCATCAGCCCCACCGCGTGATTGCATGCGCGCGCGGTGAGCGCCATGTAAGTAAGTGATGGATTCACGCAGGCCGACGACGTCATACACGCTCCGTCGGTCACGAAGAGGTTCTTAAAATCGTGCGCCTGATTGTGCGCGTTCAGGACCGACGTTTTCGGGTCGCGCCCCATGCGCGCGGTACCCATTTCGTGGATGGTGAGGCCGGGCGCGTTGTCTTCCACGAAAGTTTCGATCTTGGTGGCGCCGGTGGCGGAAAGCATCTCTGCCGCCGTTACACTCATGTCTTTCAGCAGGGCGCGCTCGTTTTCGCCGAAGGCCACATTGATTCTGAGTGCAGGAACTCCCCATTTGTCTTTCTTTTCCGGGTCCAACTCCACAAAGTTGTCAGGGTTGGGCAGGCATTCGCCAAATCCGTAGAAGTCGAATTCCCAGGGGCCCAGCCGGCCCAACATCTGTTTGAATTCAGCGCCAATGCCCGGCAGATCGAGTCCGCGGCCCCAGCCCGGACGGCCGCCTCCTCCTTGAAAGCCATAGCCACGCATCAAGCTCGGGTGTTTGGTCTTCACATTACGGAATCGCGGCACATAAATTCCGTTGGGACGCTGGCCTTGCGACTCACGGTCTTCGTTGCCGGGGATGACTCCGCGCGCGCCACCGCCCATCACGTGGTCCATGACGTTGCGGCCAAGCTGTCCGCTCGAGTTGGCGAGACCGTTGGGAAACTCCGTGCTTCGAGAATTCAACAGTATGCGGGCCGACTCCAGCGCCGACGCGCAAAGAAATACGATGCGCGCTTTGAACTCCACGGAGTCTTTGCTCTGACCGTCTATCACCTGCACGCGGTTGATGCGGCGCGTTTGCGGATCGAATCCGAGACTGTGAACCACGCTATGCGGACGCAACGTCAGTTGGCCGGTGGCCTCGGCCGCGGGCAAAGTGGCGTTGAGACTGGAAAAATAGGACCGCGTCGAGCATCCACGATGGCATGGCCCGCAGTAGTGGCAGGCCGCGCGGCCACGATGCTCGCGGGTGAGGACTGCGCAACGCCCGATGGTCATCCGGCGCTCGTCGCCGAAGTATTTGGCCACCGCATCCTTGACCAGCAATTCCGAGCAGTTCATCTCCATGGGCGGAAGAAATTTTCCATCGGGAAGCTGCGGCAAGCCCTCGGCCTGGCCGCTGATCCCGGCAAAGTCCTCGACATAGTCGTACCAGGGAGCAATGTCTTTGTAGCGGATCGGCCAGTCCACCGCGATTCCATCGCGAAGATTGCCTTCAAAATCGAGGTCGCTCCAGCGATACGACTGGCGTCCCCACATGATGGAACGTCCACCTACGTGGCGGCCTCGAATCCACTGAAATGGCTTGCCGGGTGTTGTCGTGTAAGGATTCTCGACGTCGTTTACGAAGAATTTGCTGGCCCACTCGTCACATGCGTAGCACTTGGATTGCGTCGGCTGGGTAATGCTCGTCTGCCGGCGGTCATTCATTCCGCGAAACTTCTGCTTCCACACCGGCACATGCTCGACATAGTCGCGATCAGGGTCAACCGGCCCACCTGCTTCCAGCACCAGGGTGTCGAGACCGTTCTCGGTGAGTTCCTTTGCGGCCCACCCGCCGGTGATGCCCGAACCGATTACGATCGCGTCGTAGATTTTCTGAGGCACTTAGTCGGCCTCCTGCGGTTCGATGGGAGCGCACTGGATGTGGCTGCTGGGAACGATCTGGTAGTGGAGGGTGCGCGCGCCGACTGCCGATGTGTAGTAGCCGATCAGCGTCAGCCGCTTCATCATTGCGAAGAAGGACGATTTCTTAAACATCGGCTCGTCTTTGTCCTTGGGGTCTTTGGGCCGTCCGGCTTGGTCGGCTACATCAACCATAAATTCTTCGTCGAAGCCGCGAACAATCTCAGACTGCCGAGCGAGGTTGAGGGCCGCAAAGTCTTTGGCAAACAGCTCCTGGCTCCGGCGATCCACTTCCGCCAGTCCGTCGAGGAATCTTCGCCTTTCCGCGTCGTCTGCCCAGTCGGCAAGAACGATGTCAATAAATTCAGCCACGCTCGCGGATTTTGCGCCGGGAGTGTGGGTCTCTGGAATAATGATTTCCGCGATGGTTTCTACGATTGCATTCTGGTGCGGATCAAGCGCCTTGCCCTGATACTTCGAGGCCAACTGGGCGTGCACGGCGCTGATTGCCGCCAGCGCGTCGCCGTGGAGTAGAGGCCAGGCCGCGGCGCCAGCCAGCATTTTCAGGATTTCGCGCCTCCGAGTGGCTAACAAATCGCTTCTCCAGGAACACAGAAGACTAGCTCCGCCGAGGCCCTACGTCAATCGGAAATCCACGCGAACTGTGAATTTGCGCGAAAACTGGCGTTACGCCTGACGCTCAACATGAACACTAGGGCACGGTGGGAATCGGCGTGCCATAGGCGTAGGACTGCGCCTCCTCGGCATCCATGGCGGCCTGATCAAATCGGAAATAAGTCCGCGGCGGCAGGATTCCCCACGTGTTTGAGGAATGAGGATCATCGGGGAAATGTCGGGTCTCGTGGTCTGATGGCAATTGCTCAAGATCAGATAGGAGCTCGATAAAGAGATTTTCTTCGCGCATGCGAAAATAGCTGAAGAGATTACGGGCCATGCCGTGCCGTCCTGGGCCCCAAACAATATGGCGCCGGCATTTGGCAAGATGGTCGAGCGCCACCCGCATCTCGCCCCAATCCACCAGCTCGAAGGCAAGGTGGTGAATGTGATTCACGCCCTTATCGAGGAAAGCTAGAACGTGATGGTCTGCGTTGACGTGCAGCCACACACCCTCGTCACCAATCCAGTCGGTGACGCCGAAGCCGAGCACCTGGGTATACCACTCCACCTGCCGTTTGACGTTGGACGTAAGAAAGTTTACATGCCCAAACTTTCGCGGATGCCATGCAGGGATGATGTCGGAAAAGCGGACCTCCGCCGGACGCGTGTCCTCCGGGCGCACGCGCTCGACCAGAACGACCAAGTTGCCGTCCGGATCAGGCAGCAGCACACCCTTGCCCCGGACGGGCACTTCGATTTCGGAAACCTTCTGCCCGTGATCGGACAAGCGCTTGCTCGCGTCCAACAAGGAGAGCCCGGGAGCGAGTTCATAGCAGACGTAGTTTAGAAACGGCTTCCCTTCAGACTGTTTCAGCAGGATCGCATAATCCTCGAAAGCGCAGCGCAACAATGCTTCGTTGCGGCTGATCTTTTCGCCATGCAGCCCGAGCAGCCTCGACCAGCGATCGAACGCCTCGTCCAAATCAGCCACTGTGAGCGAAGCGTGGTGCAAGGCCGAAACCAAGGGCTGTGACTTCATCTATTTTCTCCGTTCGCGGAACTGGTATTCCGCAACTCGCTGCCGTGCTTCTTCTTCGGGCATGGCAAGCGCGACGTGCAACGTCTGGTCCGTGACGCGGGGTTGATCACCGACTGAAACCAGGCTACGTTCAAGTTCCACCACAGTGTTTTCGAGGCGTCCAATTCCGTCCACCTCGACCGCGACCACATCGCCTATCTCCACGGGACGACTGTGTGCCGGCGTGCCGGTGAGCAGGATATCGTTTTCTTCGAGCGTGATGAGCCGGGAGATGTCGGATATTTGATAGGCCACACTGAAAATCAGGTCGGTTCCGGTGTGGGCCTCCTGCACCTTTGTCCCGTTAACGTAGGTCCGCAGCCAGAGATTCGCGGGATCAACATCGGTCGCGTCCACCAGGTACGGGCCAAGTGGACAAAATCCGTCCTGGCCTTTCACGCGGAACATCGCACCGCGGTCGGCGTGGCGGAAGTCATGGACTCCGAAATCATTGGCGATGGTGAAACCCTTCACACATTCCAGTGCCCGCTCCAAGGAAACATTGCTACAGCGCTTACCAATAACAGCCACGATCTCGCCTTCATAATTCAAGAACTTGCATCCTCGCGGACGGGCGACCGTCGCCTTATGGTGCGAAACCGAACCCAGAGGCTTCATGAAGTAGGACGGAAATTCCGGGGGCGCCTTCATCTTGTATTCGTCGCAGCGGCTGCGATAGGTGAGATGAGTCGCAATGATCTGTCGTGGAGAGATCGGAGCGAGAAAGCTGGCTTCTGATTCAGGTACGCGCGTTCCATTCGCCAGGAGGATCATTCCGCCCTCGACCACGCCGTCGGCCGGCTTCCCCTGCCAGAGAATGCGTGCGCGCTTCAACGGTGCGCCTCCTTGTCGTGCTGCAAGAGGACTTCCCCGCCCTTCACGGTATAGGCAAAGGTAAAGCGATAGCCTTTGAGAATTTCCCGAGGCGCAATCGCGCGGAGGTCTTCAATTGTGTTAGCTCCAAGGCGCAGCGTCGCGTCACCTTCCCAGATTTCGGTGATGCTGCGGTCGTAGCCGCCCGCTTTCACGAGTTCAAATACATCCGGCACCAGGCCATCGTATGCGGGAAAGTGCCGTGAGTTGTGCATCGGCGGATCGTTGACCGTTGGCCCAGTTTTCGAGATTCCGCGCAAAGTCACCGTGGCGTGTGCGATTTCGCGGCTGCCGGACGTGCAGGTTGCTCCGAAACGGCCGCCCGGCTCCAGCTTCGGCGTGGCTCTGCCGATGGGATACGTCCGAGTCATGTGGATCGAGCCCAGCTTCTTCGGAAAGCCCTGGATCCAGCCGCGGTACATGGCGAAATCTTTGTCCACCCAGATGTGAACGCATCGGCTGGCGGGCTTTCCCTGAAATTTGCAGCCGACGACGAGAAAAAACTCTTTGTATTGAGACTCGACCGGATCAAGCAGTTCGTGGCCATCGTCGGTGCAGGACTGCCAGTCGGCAAAGATGGCGGCGACCGCACCCGGATCGTCCGCCGGCTCAAGCTCCTTCGGGAGCAAGGCAACCACCGCGTGTGGGTCGGTGCGATATTCGACGATAAGAAAATCCCCAGAGTAGTGCCACGGCGGCGGGGGGACTATGCCATCGCGACCGCTGGGTGACAGCGGTGCCGTGTATCCCTTTGGGTAAGAACGGTTCAAGTGGTCCTCCTCGCAACTGTCGAGTTTCGCGTAAACTCCGCGAACACGGGATTAACCATGGATTGCATGCGGCGATACCACGGCTCACGCCCAGCCGCCAAATGCATGTTCGTAGTAATCGCGATCACAAGCCCGCACGAGGGATCGCAGATCAGTTCGCAGCCGCTGGCTCCTCCGTGACCAAAGGTGGCAAACGACGCAAGCTCCGAGTAGAGGCCGGGTACGCGGTCTGTCTGCAGCGCGAAACCGATCGCCCACGGAATGCGCGCATCGGCAGCGTAACCCTTCATGGACGGATGCTCTCCCGGAACATAACCAGTTTGGTCGGTGGTCATCGTGCGCACCGCCGCTTCCGACAGAAACCTGGGGCCTCCGGGCATAAACATTGATCCGAAGCGCGCAAGGTCTGCAGTCGTGGACCAGACGCCGAATGCGGGGTGCGCCAGATCGCGCGCGTAACGGGAGTTGTACATCGCACCATCAGTGCCCTCGGCCAGCACGCCATGAATATACGCCAGGCGGTTATCGTCCTCGTGCCTTGGCGGCATGAACGTGTGCGAGAGTCCGGCTGGCTCCAGCACCAGCGTTCTCACCAGTTCCGCCAAAGGTTTTCCTGTCACAACTTCGGCGATATGGCCTGCAATCAAGTAGTTGTAATCCGCGTAGCGGAGCTGCGTGCCCGGGCGAAACAGCAACGACGTCTGCAGCGCCTCGTCCACCAGATCGGACATCGCGGTCTTCGCCTTCAACCGCGCAACCACTTGAGGAGATTCGTAAATAAACCCGGCGGTGTGAGTCAGCAAGTGGCGCAGGCGCATTTCTTCACGGCCCGCGCCAACGAAGGCCGGCAAAACAAGATGAACGGGCGTGTTCAGCGTTAGCACACCTTCTTCGACTAGACGCATAATCGCGGCAGCCGTATAAACCTTGGAGATCGAGGCCACCGGCCAAAGAACTTTCGTCGAAGAAGCTAGACCTGGCGCGGCATCGCCGGCGTAGTGCTCGACCACGGTCTGTCCGTCCTTGAGCACAATGATCCCGCCACCGGCAAAGCCACCTTCACGGACGTGACGTTCCAGCGCGCTGCAAGCGGGACTGATAGAGGCTGTAGGCATATTTCTTAAACTTCGCTCGTTAGACCCATGACAATTTCAGTGGCAGGTGCTTGATGCCAGAGATGAAGTTCGATCTTAACCGCTCGACCTTTCCATGAACCTCAATCTTGGCCAGCCGCGGAAGCAACTCCGCCAGCAAAACGCGGATTTCCACGCGGGCCAAGTGTTCGCCAATGCATTTATGAGGGCTCTTCAAGCCAAATGCTAGATGTTCGTTGGGTGAGCGTTTGATGTCGAAGCGGAAGGGATCGGGGAATTGCCGCTCGTCGTAGTCGCCGGAAATAAACCACAAAAGCACTTTGTCCCCGGCTTTGATCGCCTTGCCCGCCAGATCTGTGTCCGTGGTCGCGGTGCGGCGGAAGTGCATGGTCACCGTGCCCCAGCGTAGGATTTCTTCGGTCGCACTGGGCAGCAACGACGGATCATCGCGCAATTGCGCAAGTTGTTCGGGATGTTCGATGAGCGCGAGCAGGCCGGCGGCCATTGAGTATCGCGTCGTGTCATTCCCGGCCGCAACCAGCAGCGTAAAGAAATTCTGGAATTCGTGATCGGTCAAATGTTCGCCATCCCGCTTGGGCTGCAGCAGCCGTGAAATCAAATCATCCGAGGGCTTCTCATGTCGCGACCTCGCTTGTTCCAGAGCATACGCAAACAGATCGCGGCTCACCGGACTGCGAAACGGCAGGAGCCTGTATTCGTCGGTATCCACTTTGTCTACCGGATGAGTGGTGAACTCGGGATCTGTATTGCCGATCAACGCGTCTCCCTGCCGAACCAGCCACGGGCCGTCTTTGTCTGGAATCCCCAGTATCTTTCCCAGGATGCGCATGGGGAGTTGGCGTGCAATCTGGTCCACGAAATCAATTTCTGATTTCCCAGATACGTCGTCTACAACCGCCTTTGCCAGCAACTGAATGCCATTCTCGACCGCCATCACTTCCTTGTTGGTAAAGGGAGGCTGCACGATGCGACGGTAGGTGGTGTGCTCGGGCGGATCCAACTCCATCATGGTGCGACGCGCGTGCAGCTCATCCTCTTTCATGTCCTCCAGCCGTATGCCGCGAGCGCTGGAGAACACGCGTGTATTGTGACTCACCGTGAGAATGTCCTGATACCGGGTCACTGCCCAAAAACCCGACCCTTGCTCTTCCTCCCACCAACTGACCGGGTCGTCGGTGCGCAGACGTGCGAACGTCGCATGGGGGACGCCATTCAGGTAAGCGTCCGGGTCCACGATGTTCGCGAACGCGGTTCCGGGTTCTGTCGTTGTCGGAGACATCCGTCACAACCTCTTTACAAAAATGGCAGGTAGTAGTTCAACTCCCAGTCGGTGACAGCGGTACGAAACTTCTGCCACTCGACTTGCTTGATCGCGACGAACAGAGCGGACATCTCGTGGCCGACAGCCTCGAACAACTCGGTATCGGCCTCGAATGCCTGAAGCGCGCAACCCAGATCATCGGGAACATGACGTTGGGTGCTTTGGTGTTCGAGGCAGTCTTGCTGCTCAGGAGCGGGGGACTGTAGCCGATTTACGACTCCAAGCCGGGCCGCCTGCAACACCGCAGCAGACGCCAGATATGGACTGGCCGCTCCATCCGGCATGCGGTGTTCAAGCCTGGTTGCCTGGCCGCGCTCTCTGGGCACGCGCAGCGTCGCTCCGCGATGGTCATAGCCCCAGTTTGCCCAGTAGCCGGCGAGTTGCCCCGCGCGCAGCCGCTTATAGGCGTTGACCGTCGGCGCACACAGCGCCGACAACCCTTCGTGATGCGCGATCAGGCCGCCGATACAACGATGTGCGAGCTGAGAAAGGCCATCTTTTGCCGCAGCATCGGCGAATACGTTCTTTCCCTTCTTGTCCACCAGAGAAACATTCACGTGCATGCCGCTTCCACTGCGGTCAGTGTAGGGACGCCCGAGGTAGGTAAGCAGCAAACCGTGCCGCGCGGCAACTTCGCGGGCCATCACTTTGAAGAGAAAAATATTGTCCACCGCCTGCAGCGCTTCGCCAAATACGAGCGTCAGTTCCCACTGGGGCGTGTCGTACTCGGAATTGATGGACTCAACCGGCAAGCCGCACTGCTCCGCGGTCCGCATAATCTCTTCAAAGAGTCCGACCGGATCCACCGCAGTCCCCGTCCCATAAACATATGCGCCGGGCGTGTCCCAGGGCTTCCAGCCGCCGTTTCCGTCCGGTTGCATGATGTAGGCTTCCAGCTCAATGCCAATGTTGACGCGGTATCCAAGCGCCTGCCAGTCCGCAATCGCGCGGCGGAGGGTGTGGCGGGGAGAAATCGCCAGCGGCTTGCCATCCGTCTCAAGATCGGCAACAACGACGCCCGTGTCCGCCTCCCAGCCGCGGCGAACTTCGTCAAGCGAGAACGTGGCGGTGCAGTCGGGCAGACCTTCCAGCATCTTCGCTCCCGGCGCGGGCACCATCGTCCGGTCAAGCGTCAGCGCGAAGATACCAATGCAATGGTTGGCGTGAGTCGCACGATTCGCGGTTGGCAAGTATTTGCCACGCGCCAAACCCAGATGGTCCGGAAATAAAACACGGACCCTCTTGTACGTTTCGACTTTGCCCGGCTTTCTGGCCATAGCTCCAACCTTCCCCGTCGGCGAACCGACTACGCGAACGTTCCTTTCCGATGGACGATATTCTTCACATCACAGTAGAAATCGAAACTCCAATGACCACCTTCACGTCCCACACCAGAATGCCTGGACCCACCAAAGGGTGCCGAAAGATCGCGCACGAAAAAACAGTTCGTCCAAACGGTGCCCGCCACCAGTGAATCGGCAACGCGCTGCGCCCGCGCCTGGTCGCGCGTGAACAGTGTAGCCGCGAGACCATACTCCGTGTCATTCGCCAACGCCACGGCTTCCGTCTCGTCGCGAAATCGCTGGATCGTCAACACCGGCCCGAACACCTCCTGCTTCAGTATCTCCGCTCCCGGAGGAATATCGGCAAACAGCGTCGGCTCATAGTAGAGGCCTCCGAGTTTCGGCGAAATTCTTCCGCCGTAGATCAAGCGCGCACCGTCACGTAAGGCGCGCTGCACGAACCCATCCACGCGCCGCAAGTGTTCAGCGGTGATCAGCGGGCCAACCTGGGTCTGCGGATCACGCGAGTCGCCCAGGCGAGTCTTCGGTGCGTCTTCCGTCATGCGCTCAAGAAACTTGTCATAGATCACCGCTTCCACCAACAAACGCGTGCCCGCCAGGCAAACCTGCCCGGCGTTGTCGTATTGGCCGATGGCAGTTTGCACTGCCAGGTCGAAGTCGCAATCCGCAAAAACAATGAATGGAGACTTTCCTCCCAGCTCAAAACTGACGGGAGTCAGGTTGCGCGCAGCGGCCGCACCGATGAGCCGTGCTGTTCCCGGCGACCCTGTAAATGAGATCCGCTTCACGCGCGGATCAGCCACCAGCGCCGCACCTGCCTCTTCGCCGATTCCCTGCACAACGTTGAACACGCCCGCGGGCAACCCCGCCTCTAGCGCCAGGTCTGCCAGCATGGACGCGGTCAGAGGTGTCCATTCCGCCGGCTTCAGCACCACGGTATTCCCCGCTGCCAACGCCGGTCCAATCTTCCAAGTAGCCAGCATGAGCGGAGCATTCCACGGAGTAATAAGCACGGTCACGCCGCTTGGATCATACTTCACCTGGTTCGTCGCGTTGGCGCTCTCCGTGTCCCAACTCGCGCCATGCAGGGTCTCCGCCATCTCGCAGAAAAAACGGATGTTGTGCGCACCACGCTTCATCACGCGCAAACGGCCTGACTCAAGTAGTGACCCATTATTCGTGGTCTCGACCAGAGCCAGGGATTCAACACTCTGTTCGATCAGGTCTGCAAAGCGGCGGAGATAGGCTCCTCGTCCCTTGGCGCCAAGCGCAGCCCAGGCGGGAAAAGCCGCCTCGGCGGCAGCCACCGCTTCCCCTGCCTCGGCCGCGCCCCCGGCGGCAAACGCGCCTAGCAGAGCGCCATCCAGCGGACTATGCACTTCGAATGTGCGCGACGATCCCACCCTTCGGTTGGCGATGAAATGCTCTGTCGAGATACGCGCACTGCCAATGACAACTTCCGCCACGCACTGCTCCCTTAGACAACCTGGACTTGTTGTTGAGGCGTGTGACAACGAACTATTTCGGCACCTGCTTGATCATTTCGGCGTCAATCGTAATGTTGACATCGTCACCCACCACCACGCCGCCGCCATCCATGTTGGCGTTCCATTTCACGCCATAGTCTTGCCGGTTGATCTTCGTGGTTGCGCTCACGGCCACGCGCTGATTTCCCCAGGGATCCTTCACCGCTGCGGTGGGCCCGTCCACGTCGAGAACCACTTCCTTGGTGACGCCGCGAATGGTCAGATCACCCGTGACCTTCAGCTTTCCAGTTCCTGCCTTCTCCACTTTCTTTGACCGGAACGTCATGGCCGGGTAGTCCTTCACGTCAAGAAAGTGGTCGCTGCGCAGGTCCTCGTCGCGGCCCGGCTCCCGCGTATTCACAGTCGTTGTGTCTATCGAAACATTGACCGACGACTTGGTGACATCGGCTTCGTCAAATTGGATGGTGCCCGTCACCTTGCTGAACTCGCCGCGCACCGTCGAGATCATGAGGTGACGCACAGCAAACTGTGCCGAAGAGTGGGCAGGATCAAGTTGCCACGTCGAGGTGGCGGCAAAGGTTGGAATCGCCAACAGTAAGGCGAACCCAGCCAGCATCAGGCAGCGAATCGGTGAAACCTTCATATTTTTCTAGACCTCTTTCTCTTTGGTATGGGGCCGGACTCGCTCCGGCGTCCACCGCACTAGAAGAATAGCGCAAAGTGCGCTGGCTCAGCGGGGCATGCGTCAAATTCTCGGGGTGCGGGCTTTCCACGAGGCCCGCGGGAAATGAAGTGGTGAGCGCGGTAGGAATCGAACCTACAACCTACTGATTAAGAGTCAGTTGCTCTGCCAATTGAGCTACGCGCCCACGGAGGGGATCCAGCGGGATCAGACAAACGCTAAGTATATCACGGTGCGCGGAGCACAATCCGCACATCCCGCGCGCTTCCCGTTCCCAACACTGGCTGGTGTACACTCGCTCCGCAGCTCCTTCGCAATCGTGCGATGCTTGCAGCATTAGTGAGGATTCTACGATGCCAGTATCCGTTTTTGTCGGCGCCAGCGTAGACGGCTTCATCGCGCGGACGAACGGCGATCTCGACTTCCTTCCTCCGGGCGGGGGCGAGCCCCACGGCTACAGCGAGTTCATCGCAACCGTGGACGCTATCGTGATCGGCCGCAAGACCTTCGAGACGGTTCTTTCCATGGACCCCTGGCCCTATGGCGGCAAGCGCGTCGTGGTGCTGAGCAGCAGTCGGGTTGACGTGTCCGCTGCCGGTGGCCCTGTGGAGCAGATGGGCGGAACTCCCGCCGAAATCGTCGCACAACTTGCCGCCAGCGGCGCCCATCACCTTTACGTGGATGGCGGGATCACGATTCAGGGGTTCCTGCGTGCGGGACTGGTGCAGCGCCTGGTGATCACTCGTGTACCGGTGCTGATTGGCGAGGGAATTCCACTGTTCGGCTCGCTGCCTCGCGACGTTCGGCTTCATCACGTCGCCACGCGCCACTATCCCAGCGGCCTGGTCCAGAGCGAGTACGAGGTAAACGCCTTATAGTCCAGATCGCGCGGCCCGGATTTCGACGAACGCCGAATCGCTTTCGCCTAGGACCGCGGACTGGCCTCAGCCGGCATAATTCGCGGCTCCGACACCGTCACACTGATGGCCGGACGCCGGGGTGGCAGGGCCTCCGCCCCCGAAGGTCGGCGTTCGATCGTGCCAATCACCGGAGCTTCCGTCACGTCCGAGTATGCCGACGACGCAAATCGCTGCTCCGAGCACATGCGTTCGATCATCAACTGCTGCCGCGAACTCAACACAGTATGAGGAAGCACAGAAAAATTGCGAAACATCCACATCAAATAAATACGCTGCTGCCACGACAGCACGAGGTATCGCGGTCCGATTGCCGTCTGGACCCGCACCACGCCCGCCGCTAGTCTCTCCATCCACATGGGGTCATCACCTAGCGCTTCTGGAATTTGAGTGCAATTCAAGGGCCGCCATTATTGCACCAGAAACGCTGCATTGGGAAGCGCTTTTTCGCGGTTTGGACTGCATTCTTACAAGTCCAGCCCCTACTGCTGATTTCCAGTAGGGCAATTTTGGCCTAGCAACACGGCAAATCTGCACTGCGCTACAGGCCAATTTCCGGCAGGACATCCATCCTCCGGATGCGCGCGGCCAGCCCAAACTCCGCGCCCTTCGGTTCCACTCGCACCACGCTGGCCTGGCAGCACACCCAGCACTTCTCGCCTCCGGTCAACTCCTCGGGCAGCACCAACACCAGCTCCACCTCCGAGCCGGCTTTGAACTCCGCACTGGTATAGAGGAATATCCCGCTCTCGCTCAGGTCTCGCGTCGTTGCCGAAAACTCCGGCGCCTCGGGCCCAACCCGCACGCGCGCGGGCAGTTTCCTTGGAATGCGATGGCTGGTTCGGCGTTCGGATTTCTTGAGCATACCCTTTAGGCCCTCCACGCTACACCGTAATCGCGGAAATGCCAAGCGGCAATCCGCGAATCACGCCGTGGAAGGGAGTTTTGGACGAGACAGTTTGGCAGCCCGGGCATCCAGAACGTCCTGCCGCCCAGGCCCTCGATTTAGATTTGCGGACGCCGCGCACGCGCAGCGGGAACGACCAGCGCCTGCTCCAGAGTGGGCAGGTTCGTCCCGCGCAGCCGCGCCTCCAGTTCATGCAGCTTCTCAGGCTGGTTCGCCTGGTAGTACGCCTGGGCCAGCAAGTCCATGGTAAAGGGATTGTCCTGGTCTTCTTCTAACTCGGCAATGGCCTCGTCAAACTTTTTCTGCTCGACCAGCACCGCCCCCGCCGCCCCATGCCAGTTGGCCAAAATCGTGCGGTTCCGCGTGCTGGTGGCCAGCGACTGCAACCGCGCCATCGCCTCGGATGACAGCTTTGCATCCCCTGAGCGCACTACCCGGATTCTCAATATCCGCGACAGCTCCTCGTTCCGGTCCACGGCTGAAATCGTGTCACGATGCCCCAGCGCGTCCTCTGCTGAAGCCGCGTACTTCAGAGCCGTCCGGTCGTCCGCCTGATACTCCGCCATCTGGCGAAGGGCCTGCGCTTCCTGCAAGTCCTGCTCTTTGGCATGTGCCGTGGATGCGATCTGCTGCAGCGCCTTGTCCGCCTCGGCGTACTTCCCTTCCCGCACCCAGGTCGTCGCCTTCTGCATGTCATAGGTGAGCCGGTCCGCCTCAGTGTGAGCGAACCGGATCGCCTTGTCATACTCCACCCGAGCCTGTTCCTGATTGCCCATCAACGCATACGTATCGGCCAGTCCCAGCTGCGACGACACAAAATCCGGATCAATCTTCAGCGCCGCGTGATAACGCTCCAGCGCGACATCGAATTTCCCCGCCATCCGCGATAATTCCGCGTACGAATCTTGCGGATTCGGCTCTTTGGGCAGCATCGCAACATACCGGTCCATGAGCTGCAACGCCTTGTCGAATTCTCTCCGCCGGGCATAGAGATACGCCAGATCGTTGACCCCTGGGGCAAAATTCTTGTCCAGCGCCAGCGCTTTCTGCATGATCACCAGCGCCTGATCGTCGCCGTTTTCCAGCATCAGCCAATTGCCCGCCAGATAAAGCACGTGCTTGTCTTTGGGATAGAGCTCCATCAGATCATTCATGGCGCTGATCCCGCCAATGTAGTCGCCCTCCTGCGGCTTGGCGATCCACGCAATCATCAGCTGCTCACCCGGCGTCAGGGTCGCGGCCAACGCTCGCGCTTTGGCGCGGGCATCGCTCACTTCCTGCGGATTACCGCCGTTCCATGCGATCATCGCCCAGGCCAGCGCAAACTTCGGGTCTTCTTTGACCGCGGCGCGCCAGTCGTCGTTACAGCGCTCCAGATACAGGTTCTCGAAGTCCGAGATGCCCTTCTCGTAAAGTTCGCGCGCCTTGGCCGACGAGGTCGTCAGCGGCAGGGTCGAGCTAGCCGCTTTCTTCAAATGATGCGCGGTGGTGGGTACGGCGAAGCCCAAGCCTACAGCCAGCACAGCTACAGCACAGAGTGTACGGCGCATGGAATTTCTCCAGAACTAGATATTTCGGGGAGCAACATCGTGGAGGGTAACAGCGTCGTAACCTCTCATCCAGTAACCGAAGTCACTGTGGCATGGTGGAACCGTGAGCGACGGGGTGTTGTGGATGGTAGAAAACAGCCCTGTCATTCCAAACCGCCCAATTTTGATGTCATTCCGAACCACCCAATCTTGATGTCATTCCGAACCGCCCAATTTTGATGTCATTCCGAACCGCCCAATTTTGATGTCATTCCGAACCGCGTAGCGGCGAGGAACCTGCTGTTCTCTGCACCGACGATGAGTTTTTCACAAGCATAGCAGCGCCTTTAGTGACGAATCTCACCGCAATAACCCAACGAATCGTCTACAACCGCAGCATGTCTCTGGAGCGCAGCTACTACGTCTACATTCTGTCCAGCAAAAGCCGGGTTCTCTACGTAGGCGTTACCGGATCGTTGATGGTCCGCGTGCTGCGCCACAAAGGTGCAAAGGACCGTAGTTTCACCCAGAAATATCGCGTGAACCGCCTGGTGTAGTACCAGAGCTTTGCCTTGGTCGGGGACGCGATTGCGCTCGAAACAGAAATCAAGAAATGGCGGCGCGACAAGAAAGTCGCATTGATTCGGGAAAACAATCCCACCTGGGAACATCTGGCTGCGGACTGGGGCAAGCCTTTTACCTTTAAGCAAACATCTCGAACTGCCCCAATACCATGTCATTCCGAACCGCGCCAGCGGTGAGGAACCTGCTGTTCGCCGGCAAGCATACATAAGCCCGAGGTGATTTCGCCCCGTGTCTTGGCCGCGGAACTGCTGTTCACCGAACCATCGCGCTCCCATCCGGTCCGCCAGCCAGACGCGTCACGGAAGGCGCATCACGCCTTTGCACGGTGCGTCCATGGCGCAAAGGAAAGCAGGTTCCTCACCGCCTGAAGGCGGCTCGGAATGACATCTGGAAATTGAGTAATTTTCCAAACAAAAACCCCTGCCGCGAGCGGCAGGGGTCAAGACTCAAACAACCGGACTAGAAGAGGATCTTCAACCCCAGCTGCATGTTGAAGGCTTCACCAGGCCCGATGCCAGGGGCTCCGTTGAAGTCGCCGATGGTATCGCTGATCACGCCGCCTCCTGGCCCGGTAGCACCAGAGCCAGAAGCTAGATTGATGCGATTGAACAGATTAAACATCTCGATGCGGAGTTGAGCCTTGACACGCTCCGTGATCGGAATGTTCTTAAATACCGACACGTCCACGGCGGAGTAGCCCGGGCCGTAAATCTGGTTCCGTCGAAGGTTGCCGCCGAAAACGTTTGGCGCAGAGGCGGGACAAGCGCCCAGCTGGCCGATCGCCTTACCGCCGTCGATAGGCGGCAGACAGAACGCACTGGTGTTGAGCCACTGAACGCCTGGCAGACTCTTGTTGAAGCTGTGCGAAACACCCGCAAACGGGTCGCCAATGATGTCGTAACCCGTGCGGAATTGATCCATAGGTTGGCCCCCGTGGAAGGTCATCAAGCTGTTCACGGCCCACCCGTGAGTAAGGAATCTGGGACCACGCGATGATCCGGGAATGTCCCAGGTGAGGGTAGCCGAGAAGTTGTGGCGAGTATCGAAGTCGCCGTTGCCATACTCGGCCTTCAAGTTGCGGCTGTCAAACGGTTGTGCCGCGCGATAGGCGGTGATCTCGTCTAGCGCGTGGGCCCAGGTATAGGCGAACTGCGAACTAAGTCCATGCCATGCTCGCAAACGCAGCGTGCTTTGCAGAGCGTTATAGTTGGACGTACCGATGCTGTTGAGCTGGTTGATACCACCAAAATTGGGGAACTGTGTCAGAGCACCATCCGCGTGTGTATTGGGCAGCTGATTGATGTCCAACAACACAGAAAGCTTGCGGCCTTCGCTACCCACATACCCGACCTGCCACACGGCCATACCATTGCCGAAGCTCTTCTCAACCTGAAAGTTGTAGTTGTAGAAGTAAGGCGTGCGGAAGTTCTGGTTGACCGAGAACACGTCAAACTGCGTCGTCGCACTGCCACAACCCGGGTCCGTTGCGAAGTTACCCGTCACGCAGGTGGTTACACCGGGATAGAGGTAAGTATTCGGCTGCCACTGTCCGGCTCCGAGTGTGTAGGTGGAAACCGGCGAAGGACCGGCCGGGTTGTCCTCCAGACCATCCGCCGCATTCGCTGGACGGAAATCGAGGAACGGATTCATATTGATCTGGTCGTAGAACACCCCGATACCTCCGCGAACGACCAAGTCGGCTTTGTCAGTGGGCTGATACGAAAATCCGAAACGCGGGGCGAAATTGTTCTTATCAGACGGAAAAATCTGGCCAATTCCATTACCCTGTACTTTGATGCCGCCCGCCTCCGGGATAAACACTGCCAAATCTTTGGCGGAGCTGTGAAGTGGTCCGAAGTAGTCCCAGCGCAGACCCAGATTGATGTTCAGTCTGCGCGTGACCTGCCAAGAGTCCTGGGTGAAGAAGTCAAAACCGTTTACTACCACTTTTCTTTCGGCATTACCGACGGCGATTCCAGAGGACACAAATTTACCTTGGAGGAAGTCGGCAAGAGCCAACGTATTCGGGTCTGTGCACTGTGTCGCCGTAAGGGTGCCGCACTTAGTCCACGTTCCTTGCGAACCATCGAAATTGAACGCACCTCGGGAGTGGCGGAAGTAAAACTCATCCACGTGCCCCTGTCGCATTTCACCGCCAAAGCGGAACTGATGCTTCCCCACGTTATACGAAACCACGTCACTTAACATTCCCGTGATATCGTTGCGCCCTGAAGGATTGGTGATTCCCACCTGCTCGAATCCGCCGATCGTTATAGTTGGCGCTCCCAGAATTGACTTGCCATGAATTAGCGCATCCGGGCTGGTGTATAGGCCGTCCGCGTGCACGTCAAAGCTGTGATTAGCATCATTAAAAACCTGGTTGAAATAGTTGACCCCAAACAGGATCTGGTTGGTCACGCGCGAACTGAAAACGGAATTCAGCACGGCGGAGTAGTTCTGAAGGTGAATCGGCGCCTTCTCGAAATAATAGATAAGGTTGGAACTGGCCGTCCCTAGCGCTGCGCTCGCGCCCAGTGGCGCAATCTGGTCGCCCTGCCCGTTGAATGCACGCAGCATCAAGTGATGCCTGTCACTGAAGTTATGATCCAGTTTGAGGTTGCCGTTGTAACTGTAGCCAATGGAAGGGTCGGTGCCGAAGAAATTTCTAGGAGTGTCCGCTCCTGCGGCGGTGTTGCCCGTAATAAAAGTGGGCCACAGAGGATTTGAGCCTAGCAGGAGATTCTGGGAAATCGTACTCTCCTGCGCCAGAACACCGTTGGCCGCTTCTAGCTGACGCGCATCTGCTATGTAAGTTCCTGTCGGCTCCGTTGCCCGGCCCGACACGCTGATTACGTACCGCTGCTTCTCAAACGTCAGGAAGTAAAAAGTCTTATCCTTGATGATCGGCCCGCCGATCGAGAAACCGAAATTGTAATTGCGAATTTCGGGCTTATGGACCCCGGAAGGCACGAACGGCGTGGGCTTCCCGTAAGCTTCGTTGCGATTGAAGTAGTACGCGCTACCGTGAAGCTGGTTGGTACCTGACTTCAATACCACGTTCACGATGCCACCGGCGTTACGTCCGGCTTCCGCGGAAGATTGCGTCTGCGCCGCAAATTCGTCAATCGCGTCTAGGGGCATGATCGTGCCCGCGATGCCCGAAACTCCGCCCTGGTTCACGGCGGGAATGTTGTGCCAGAAGTCGTTGTTGTCCACGCCGTCAATCTGCCAGTTCATCTGGTTGGCGCGGGTGCCGTTGAGCGAGCCGAATCCGCCCACCGAGTATCCGCCGTAGCCCGGCTGCACGGCCGCAAACTGCGTGAAGTCACGGCCGTTCATAGGAACGTTCTGCACCGCTTCAGTGGGAATGATGTTGCTTTGGGTCGCCGTCGTGGTATCGAGCGACAGCGCCTCGGCCGATACTTCCACCTGCGTCGCCGAGGAACCCACCTTGAGCGTAACCGGCAGCGTGTAAACCCCGCCTGCGGTGACCGACACATTGTTGACCGTAACCGCACCGAAGCCTGCCGCCGTGACCGAAATCTTGTAGGAGCCCAGCGGGAGATCCTGGAACGAAAACTCACCACCCGTGGTGGTGGTCGAGGTCAGTGCGATTCCGGTCGCATTGTTCGTGGCCTTCACTTCAGCCCCGGCCACAACTGCGCCTGTGGGATCATTGACGGTTCCATTAATTCCACCGCGGAAGGTCTGGGCATATCCCGCCACCGCAAACAGCAGAATCGCCACCAGTACGCCTGTAAGTTTTCTCATCGCTTAACGCTCCTGTCCAACGTTGAAGTGATCAATCCAATCCCGACCAGACTTCAGATACACGTATATTGCTTGATTTGCAGTAAGGGTGCACGTGGGCAACCAAACTGGCATACACATAAACCCATATTTATCAATGCGTTAGAATTGTAACTACAGATGGATGGCTGCGGTAAACTGTAGCGCACTCCTGAAATCTATGGATATTGGAATACTCCTGCTCAGCATCGCGTTGGCATCAATCGAAGCTCTCGATGCGAGCTAGAAAGAAAACGCCACGCCACCGCGCACTGAGCGCGCGGACTGGACCAGGTAAACCGTCTGACCATCCTGCCCAACCACCGGCACATAACCTTGCGCCAGCAGATTGCGCAAGTCAATCAGGGCCTCCATGTGGGGAAGGAAGCCAAGCGTGGGGATCGGCTGGCGAATAAACAGGTTTAGATAGGGATCGGCCTGTCCGGGAGAGGCGTTAAACATATCCACCGGCGTCAGGGCCGGGCCGTTTACCCAGCGATAAGACGCAATCCACTTGGTGTGGGTGCGCGGCAGCGCTCCGCTAAACTTGGCCGCTACCGCATGCCGCCGCTGCGTGGAGATCCAGCGATGCGCATCGCCGACGCTCACGTCCGGGCGGGTAAGATCCAGCACTCCGCCATAAGCATAATCCAGGGTCGCGGTCAGGTCGGCAGAAAACTTCCGCTCCAGCACCACGCGCATACCCTGGGTGTCCAGCCTGCCGCCGGCATAGCTGAACGTGCCCGAATAAATATCGGGGAGCAGTTCGCCGCCCGCCGCGTTGACCAGGCCGACGCCGGTAAGCGCGGTGTTTGAAATTCGGTCGGTGAATACCGCCGCCTGCACGCTGGTGCCGCCCAATCGGCGGGAAAGGCTCAACTCCTGATGGTGGGCGCTCTCCAGCCGCGGCGAAAAACCGGTCAGGCTCACCCGCGGATCAGTCTCGGTGCGGTCGGCGGGCGAGGAATCAAACCCCTTCTCTCCGCGCGTCCTGGGCAAGGACGTGGTGAAGCTGTACTCAAGCACCGTATTGGGGGAGAGGTGCAAATCGGCGGCCCCATACGGACGAATTGCATTCATGTGGCCGAGAAACTGGATCGCCTGCAACTCGCTGCCGAACTTCAACTCGAGGACATCGCCGATCGCAATGTCATCGGCGGCTGAAAACGTCAGCGCCTGCAGCGCCGAGTTGCGCAAATTTGGGTCCGAAGGCGCAAATCGCCGGACGGTCAGCGCCATGGACGGCTCCGATCCATTCATCAGGTGGCGCTTGTAAGTCGTACGCAGGATTCCGTCCGGAACGCCGTCGCCGTAGCCAAGGTTCCCGCTCAACCCCACCGTCCCATTGGCGAATAGAGACGTTTCCAGCGCAAACCCGGTGTTCACATCCGAACCGCTTCCGTAGCCGTCGCCCACGGAGCCAGCCAGAAATGAGAGCTGGGTCTTGATGTCGCGGACTTGCTTTTCTTTCGGCGCGGAAGGGTCGTCAAAAATGCGCAGCACCGGACGGCTCGCCACCGAACGCAGCGCCCACTTCCACCCATCGTCGTCGGTATTGGCGCGAACCGGCCCGAGCCGGACGGCTTCCAGCAACGACTTCAGGGTGAGGTTCAGGCTGAGCGCAGCCCCGGAGTTAAGGCTGATCTTTTCCCGCAACGCCGGCAGGAACGACGGCGCGGACACTTGCACTGCGTAGGTCCCAGGCAGCAGGCCAGCCGCGGAGTAAAAACCAGCGCCGTCGGTAAACACGGTCAGATGGCGCGAAGCAGCGCCCAGGATCTCGACCACTGCGCCCATCTGGGGAATTCCGGTCGTGCTGCGCACGTAGCCTGAGATAGACGCAGGCCTCTCCGCCGCCCACAATGGGATCCCGACTCCGGCCAGTACTGCCCAAGCGAATGCCTTGCGCAGCATTCCAACCACCCCCAGTAGAAGGAAAAACTCTACTCCACCGAAAATACGGCGGAGGGTTCAATCGTCTGCTTGGATACGTTGTCGCTCACTTTGATCTGCACTCGGTATAGGCCCGGCTGCAAGTTCGCGGAAGCGATGGTCTTCTGCAGCGTCATCTGTTCCCCAACATTGCCCATGGTATCGGTATTCTCGGTTTTCTGAACCACCGATTTTTGCGTGGCAACGTTCACGATATTGTATTCAACGGTTGCGGAAGGCTTATGGGTCTTTTCGTCCGCGGTCAGATTATAGACCTGCATCCAGAAATTAAGCTTGGGGTCGCGGTCGCGCTTGAAGATCGCGGGCTTGCCGTCGGCGGGGGCCACGCGCGGGCGCACCTTCATCGTCCCAATCACAAAGCTGCCCGTCCCGATGGTCTTGGTGGGGACTGGCTCCATCTGGTCGGCCACGATCAACGTCGAGCTTGCCAGCTTGTCGTCTGAGAAATCAGGTACCACGATACCGCGGCTCCACGAACCCTTGCGGTCCCCGTTGACGTCCTTCACCGCCACATCCAGCTTGTATCGGCCAGGCCGCAGCGGCAGGGCCTTCCAGTACACCGAGGAATTTTCCGCCGTCCGCGGCAGCAACTCCGCCGGAACATCCACCTGGACCGTATCTTCGAAGGTCTGCACCACGCGGTTCGTTAAAGTGCTGACGCGTCCGAAAATGTTCACCGTACCGCGCTGCACGCCGTCTTTGTTGGCGAACGTGATGTCCCGGTTTTTCATCTGCACCGTGACCGGGACCAGCACCGTGTCGTTGGTCACCTTCACAAAATCGGTGCGCACATCGAACGGCATCAGGTTCACGATGATCTTGGTGTTGACGACCTCTTCCAGATCTTTGAACTTGACCGGCGGAGGTGCCTGCAGCTTGGCGAACTGCTCGAGCCGGTCAAACTGCTTGGTCGCCTGATTGGCCGAATTGGGGCCCAGCCCAAGCTTCTCCAATCCACCATTGAACCGCGACGCCTTTTTCGACATCCCCATCTGTTCGTACTGCGTGAGGCCCGCGTTGGGCGTATAGAGCAGCGCGTCTTTCTCGGACCGGTCCATCGTCATGTGATAGTCGCCGCACATGCACGTGTCCACGAATTCGATAATGATTTCCTGGCCGATGCCCTCGATATAGCGATAGCGCCACTGCTCGAACGGATAGGTCGAGGTCTCGCCACCGCCCTCTTCCATGGGCCGCTCGTAAGTTCCGCCAGAGGGATGAGACTCGATCTCGTCGGCCGGGCCGTAGACGATGTAAATCCGTCCGCGGTCCGTTTTCCAGCCGGGGATGCCGGCGGGGAAATGCTCGTTGGCATAGGCGATGCGGCGGTAATGGTCTTCCTTGTACTCGTTTTCTTCGGTGTCGGGAGTGGGGTCGCGGCGCTGCCAGAACGATTCGATGAATTGGTCGCGCTCTTCGTCGTTCGAGAGCTGCTTGAAGGCCGCCCGCTCCTCATCCGAAATGATCCAGATGACGTCCTCGTCCAGCCATTTCTTGTAGACGCCTTTGAGTTCCTGCTTGTAGGACTTGGCGTTTTCCTTCTTGCGCTTGTCAGGGATCGGCCGCTTGAGCGGATCCACCTCATCCGAGCTTTGGGCCGAGGTTTGGGTTGCCGGGGCGGGCTGGTCCTTCTGGGCGGCAGCCAACCCTACCAGTGCCACTACGGGAATACCCAAAATTAGAACCAGGAAACGACGAAAGCGAGCCGGAAGCATCAGGGGGACTCCTACCAGATTACAACTTTAGATTCTAGGCCCCGGTGCGCCTCAAAAGCAAGGCTAAGTCGCCCTCCGAGAACAATTTGAGCCAGAGCCGTCCTATACGTTAGAACCTCGGCCCAGGAGCCGAGTTGCCCGGCTCTTGGAATAAGCCTGTGTGCTTCCCACAACGGGAACGACTTCGCGTGTTCCCGCCTCCACTCACAGTTCCCGCAAGGCCGTCGCTACGTTGGCCCGGGCGGCGCGGATAGCCGGCGCGACACCACCCAGAATTCCCATCAACAAGGCAAACACCACCCCGGCAATCATCAGAGCGGGGGTAATCTTGAAGGCAAAGGCCAGATGCGAAAACGTCTGCCAGTTCATGGTTCCGGTGGTGAGGCCGTTTAGCGGCAGAACGCCGACGCAGCCAATGATCCCGCCGATCAGCGCGATGCAGGCAGCCTCGAAAACAAACGAGACCACAACGGCGGGCGCTCCAAATCCCAGCGCCCGCATGGTCGCGATCTCGCGGCCCCGCTCAGAGATGGCGGAGTACATCGTGTTCAGCGCGCCAAGAATCGCGCCGATTGCCATGATTCCCGCCACCATGCTTCCCAACACCGTAATCAACGTCGAGACCACTCGCGACTGTTTCTCGTAATACTCAATTTCCCGGTCGGCCTGCACCGTGACCCGGGGGTCGGCCGAGAGCGCGTCCCTCACGTCGGTCAGGGCAGCCGGCGACGTCAGTCTGGCGGTGGCGGACTGGTAAATATTGGTCGGACGTTTGTAGACATCGTTGAGCACGGTGGTGTCGCACCACAGCTCTGAATCGAAAGCGCTGCCGCCGGCGTCGAACACGCCGACCACGGTCCACGTGCCCCCGCCGAACAGCACCGACTGGCCCAACTCGAACCCGGCATAGGCCTTGTTCACGTTGCTGCCCACAATCAGTTCATTCAGGCCGGGACGGAAAAATCGTCCCTTTACGATCTTCACCTGTTCGCGGACTTTGAGGACAATCGGCGAGACTCCGCGCACCTGCACATTGGCGTCGGTTCCAGTGGATTTGAGCGGGAAGGCGGCGATGACCACAACCTCCGGACTCACCAGCGGGCCGTCCGCATCACGCGCAACGCCCTTGGCGTCTTTCAAAATGCGCACCTGCTCGATGTCGAACCCGCTATCCATTTCCGAGGTCGCTCCGGCGCGCCGCACCAGCGCATTGCCCGCCGACCCCGAAGCGGCCAGGGTTGCCCTGAATCCCTTGGCCAGCGACATCATGGCCACGAAAACGCCCACCGTGCCGGCAATCCCCAGCACGGCCACAACGGTCGAGGCCCAGCGAACGCGAATGCTGCGCAAGTTGTAACTCAGTGGAATCGCCATCAAACCCTCCGCAGCGCGTCAACCACGCGCATCCGCATCGCCGACATCGCCGGCAAAAGTGTGGAAAGAACGCCCGCGCCAATCGCAAAAACCACGCCTAACGCGGTATCGCCGGGCAACAACACCAACGGCGGCAGCAGTCCGGCAAGCGCCTTGCTCATCCCCGGAATCACCAACACCGCTAACCCTAGTCCCAACAGTCCGCCAATCACCGCGATGGTCAGACCTTCCGCCAGCACCAGCCACAGCACGAACTGGTCGGAATATCCCAGCGCCTTGAGAACCGCAAGTTCGCGCACCCGCTCGCGAATGGCCGTGGCCATGGTGTTTCCCGTGACCAGCAGCAAGGTCACAAACACCACCGCTCCAATCGTCATAATGATCAGCTTGATGTTGCCCAGCTGTTTGCCCCAGCTCGCGGCAAATTCCTTTTCGCTGTCAGACTTGGTCTCGAACGGTGAATTGCTGAAGGTCGCGTCAATCGCCTTCGAAATCTGCGCCGAGTCATCGGGATGCTCAATCCGCACTACGTACCAGCCGATTGTTCCTTTGCCATAGGTGCGCTTCTCTTCGAGATAGTCCTCATGAAAGATGAATGGCAGCATGTCTCCCGCCGCAGCGTCGCCCTTGGCGATGCCTACGAGGTTGAAGTCCCACGCGCCCTGGAAGATGACGCCTTTGATGGGAATGTGATCACCGACCTTGAAATGAAAACGGTCCGCGATCGAGCTGCCCACAATGACGCCCTGCCGGTCGGCAACGAACGCATTCCATTCCGCATCCGTCACGCCAATATCGGTCACCACACTGCGATAGGTGGGAACATCCACCGCCATCTGGGGAAAGAAATTCTTTTCGTCCTGATAAACCCCGCCAAACCAATTCAGGAACGTCACTTCTTTGACGCCAGACAGGCGCAACATCTGCTCACGGTAAGAAAGCGGCAGCGGCTGAATGATGGAAGTCTTGTTGCGGACCACCAGACGGTCCACACCCGCCACGCCCGCTCCCTGACTGAAGGCCACGCGGACGGCCGCCAGAACTCCAAACAGAAGCAACGCAATGGCGAATGAACCGATGGTCAGCGTGGTACGAATCTTCTTGCGGAAAAGATTGGCGAAAAGAATGCGCGAGTATTTCATGCGATCGCCCCTTCCCTGACCCCTTCCATGAGCACGCCCTTGTCCATGTGCAAGGTAACATCGGCGCGGGTTGCCGCCAGCGGGTCGTGCGTCACCATCAGAATCGTTTTCTTGAAGTCCTTCGACAAGCGGTGCAGCAAGGTGAGCACCTCGTCGGCGCTTTTGCGGTCAAGGTCGCCGGTGGGCTCGTCGCAGAGCAGAAAAGTCGGATCCGCAACAATGGCGCGGGCAATCCCGACCCGCTGTTCCTGTCCGCCGGAGAGCTGGTTTGGCGAGTGGTTCATGCGGTCCGCCAGTCCCACCATCTCCAAAGCCGTTTCCACGTGGGTGCGGCGCTGTGCTTTCGACAGATTGGTAAGCAGCAGCGGCAGTTCCACGTTTTGGAACGCGGTCATCACGGGGATGAGGTTGTACATCTGAAACACGAAACCGACGTGACGGGCGCGCCAAGTGGTCAGCTTCGATCCCGACATGCTGGTGATCTCATCGCCGGCCACCGTGATGGTGCCGCGCGTGGGCACATCCAGTCCTCCCAGAAGGTTCAGCAGCGTGGTCTTGCCCGAACCACTGGGCCCCATGAATGCCACAAAGTCGCCGGCGTCCACATCCAGGTTCAGGCGCTGCAAGACGTGGATCTCTTCACTGCCGCGCCGGTATACTTTGTCCACTCCGCGCACTTTGACCAGACTGTTTTCGCTTTTGCCATCCACTCGAACCATGAAGACCACACCCCCCTCAATTAAGATGTCGCTCCAAAATCATATGCCAAGCCATTAGGCTTTCCTATTGACGTTTGTCATGTACGACGCAGCGAAGTTCAGAGCGAAGTTCAGAGCGACGTTCAGAGCGAAGTTCGGCACGCAGTTCAGCGTGATGAATGAGAGAGCAGCGACGCTCTTTGGTGCGCCGCGGGAGATCACTGCTTGAGCTCCACAGCATCTCCGTCGTGCAAACCTTCCGGGCCTTTGACCACCACCTGATCGCCGTCGCGCAGGCCGGCGAGGACCTCGACTCCAGCGTCGCGGGTGTTGCCTATGCGTACGGCGCGGCGCTCGACGCGGCCATCCCGGTATACCAGCACAATCTGCTTGTTGTCCTCGCTGCGCACGGCGGCGGCGGGGACGAGCATGGTCGCGCCCTGTTGCTGCGCCGGAGTTTCCTCACCCAGGAAAGTGACCTTCACGCCCATGTCCGGCAGGATTCTCGGATCCAGCTTATCGAAGCTGATGCGGACCTTCACCGTGGCCTTCTGCCGGTCCGCGGTCGGAATCACGGTGCGGACTTTCGCCGGAATCTGCCAATCGGGATACGCATCGAGCACCGCGGTCACCGGCTGCGCCGCCTTGACTCGCGAGATGTAGGACTCATTCACGTCCACTTCAATTTCGATGGAGTTCATGTCCACAATCGTCGCAATACCGGTACGGGTAAAACCGCCGCCGGCGGAGATCGGCGACACCATCTCGCCGCGCTGCGCGTCCTTGGAAACGATGATGCCGGCAAATGGCGCGCGGACCGTGCAGTTGTCAATGTCCTGCTGCGCGACCTGAATGCGGGCATCGGCGGCGACCACTTGCCCCTCGGTGGAAGCGATGCGCGCGCGCAGACTGTCAGCGGCCGTCTGGTCGCGGTCGAGGGCTTCCTGGCTGGCGACTCCACCCTGAAACAAGCCTTTAGTGCGCACAAGTTGCTTGTCCGCGTTGGTGAGGTTGACCTTGAGATCGGCAAGTTGCGCCGAGGTGGCATTGCGGTCGGCCTTGGCGGAAGTCATTCGGCGTTGCGCATCGGAGTCATCGAGCCTGGCCAGCACCTGGCCAGCCTGCACGCGCATGCCTTCGTCAATCAGGACCTGGTCCACGCGGGCGGTAATTTTGGCCGCGATGGTGGCGCGCTGGCGCGGCGTCACGTAGCCGCTGGCGTTGAGTAATGCGGCACGGCTCGACCCAGTGACCGCATGCGCCGCAGCCACTTCAACCACGGGGGCGCGGTGGCGAAGCAAATATAAACCGGCAGAGGCCAGCAGCAGAATGCCAAGCCCGGCAAAAATCAATGTCAACCAGTTAAAATGTTTGGCGCCGCGCGCCGAGTCGTCAATACGCAAGCCGCTCAAATCGCGGCGCTTGGGGGGTTCACTCAGGGCAGCCATAAGGATGACCCCGCAATTCTTACACGGGCAATCGGAAGTGGGCAACCAGCGATTGCGCGGGCTATGGATATAATGGATTTCCAGGGCCGACGCTGGTCCAACCCCGGTTTCGCGGGGCTGGAAACGCAGTCGCCGGCGAGGGAACCTTTCCAACGCCGGGCACGTACCCTATAGTGGCGGCAGGATTTTCTCGTCTGATCGCGAGAACGGGCACAGCGTTTTAGAGGCAATCGGGATCTTAAAAACTTTGGACAACGAATGAAGACGTGGCAAAAAATTGCAATCGGAGTGGGGGCCCTGGTGGTGGTGGGGGGCGTGGTGCTGTTCACCGTGTCGCAAAGCCAGAAGAACGTGGTCACGGTGCAAACCGCGAAGGCGAAGCGGGAGAGTCTGGCCTCGACGGTAAGCGCGTCGGGCGAGATCAAGCCCAAGACTTACGTCAACATCGGCGCGAACGCGTATGGAAAGATCACCCACCTGTACGTGAAGGAAGGCGACCACGTGAAGAAGGGCCAATTGCTGGCGCAACTGGAGAACGTGCAGTCCTCGGCGGACGTGAGCGCGAACCAGGCGTCAGTGCAGGCTGCGGAAACGGACGCGATTGCCTCCGACGCCGGACTGAAGACTTCCGCCGCCGATCTGGAGCGGGCGAAAGCGGACTACGCACGCAATAAGCTGGATTGGGACCGCGCGCAAAGTCTTTTCAAGGATGGTCTGATCTCAAAATCGGATTTCGATAGCCGCCAGAACGCCTGGGCCACCGCGGACTCGGGGCTGGTGCAAGCCAACGCGCGTGTCGCCCAGGCCAAGGCCCAGAAAGATTCCGCCGACCGGCACGTCGCGCAGGCCCGCGCCAATCTCACCCGCGTGGCGGATGTCTTGCAGAAAGCAACTTACTCGGCCCCCTACGACGGCGTCATCACGAATTTGCCGGTGCGGGAAGGCGAGTCGGTGGTCATCGGCATTCAGAATGCGCTAGGCAGCACGCTGATGACGCTGGCCGATATGTCGGTAATTACCGCCGAGGTCAAGGTGGATGAGACCGACATTGTCAACGTGCATATCGGTGAGAACGCCGAGGTCACCATTGACGCGATCCCAAAGAAAATTTTCCATGGCTTAGTTTCCGAGATTGGAGACAACGCCATTGTCCGCTCCACCGGAGTGGCCACTTCGCAGCAGAATACGGCGAGCGAGGAAGCGAAGGATTTCAAGGTCGTCGTGACCATTACCGATCCTCCCGCGGAGTTGCGGCCCGGGTTGTCCACCACGGCGAAAATTACCACGGCCACGCGGCAGGATGTGTTGGCCATTCCAATCCAGGCTTTGACCATCCGCAGCCAGGACCAGTTGCAGGCAGCTGCGAAGGGGTCAGCAACGGGGTCAGCAACAAAAAGTACGGCACCAGCAGCGACGTCCCCGGCGGCTACATCCAAAGATGCAAGGGACGATGTGCAGGGAGTGTTTGTGGTCCGCAACCGCAAAGTCGAGTTCGTTCCGGTCACCACCGGGATCATGGGCACCACCGACCTCGAAGTGGTCAGCGGACTGAAAGAATCCGATGAAGTGGTGACGGGCAGCTACAAAGTTTTGCGCACGATCAAGCCCGACGCCAGCGTAAAAGTAGACAACTCCGCCCCGAAGAAGGAAGAAGAAACGTCGTAACGTTCCGCGTTCCGGTCCGTCCAATGGAGAGCCTCCGGGGGGCCCTGCCGGCGGACCAGATGGGACCGGGAATGGAGAGTCGAAAGTGGCCCAGTCGGACCAGGACCAGAGAAGTCAGGAGAAGACCATGGCAACCGCCGAACTGTTGAGCATGACCAATCCCGCCGCTCCACCGCAATCGTGCATGATCGCGACCCAGGACTTATGGAAGACCTACGACATGGGCTCCGAGCAGCAGGTGCACGCCCTGCGCGGCGTGAATTTGCAGATCGAGCGCGGAGAGTATGTCGCGATCATGGGCCCGTCGGGCTCGGGGAAATCTACGCTGATGAATTTGATCGGCTGCCTGGACTCGCCTTCGAAGGGACAATACTGGCTGAACAGTCAACTGGTCAGCGAGTTGGATGACGACGAGTTGGCGCGCATCCGGAATAAAGAAATCGGGTTCGTGTTTCAGACTTTCAACCTGCTGGCCCGGGCCACCGCGCTGCACAACGTCGAGTTGCCGCTGATCTATGCCGGCATTCCGACGCAGGAACGAATTCAGCGCGCCCAGGATTCGCTGAAGGCAGTCGGCATGGAATCGCGCATGACCCACAAGCCCAACGAACTCTCGGGCGGACAAAGGCAGCGCGTGGCCGTCGCCCGGGCGCTGGTCAACCGGCCCTCGATCATTCTCGCCGACGAGCCGACGGGAAACCTGGACTCGCAGACTGGCAACGAAATCATGGCACTGTTTGACCGTCTGCATTCAGAGGGCAACACGATTGTGCTGGTGACGCACGAGCACGACATCGCCGAATATGCGCGGCGTGTGATTTACATCAAAGACGGCGTCGTCGCCAGCGACGAAGCCAAGGGCCCGCGGCGCCCGAAATAGCCTTTCAGGAGCCGGCGGCTTTCCAATTCCCTGCCGGCGGAACCCCGCTCTCGGGCAGACTCAAAACGGGCGCGACCATGACCAGGTCGCGCCCTGCGTTTTTTGCCTGATAGAGAGCGGCATCGGCGGCGGTGAGCAAGTCTTTCGGCGTCATGCCATGACGGGGAAATTCGGCCACACCGATGGACGCGGTGACGCGTCCCAGGGGACGCCCCTGATAGACCGGGGAAAGATCATGCAGGCGCAGGCGCAGACGTTCGGCGCGGGCCTGCGCCACCTCGGCCGTCGCGGTGGGAAGAACAACCACAAATTCCTCGCCCCCGAAACGGCAGGCAATGTCCTCCGACCGAATGCTGGCCGATAGGAGCGTGCTGGTTTCCCGCAAGACCGTGTCGCCGGCTTCATGGCCGTTGGTGTCGTTGAAACGCTTGAAATGGTCAATGTCGAGCATCAGAATGCTGACCGATTGATCGGAGCGCCCGGCACGGCGGACCTCGCGTTCCAGTGTTTCGTCCAGGTAACGACGGTTGTAAAGACCGGTCAGCGGATCGCGAATGGACTGCGAGCGAAGCGCCTCGCGCAACCGAAGGTTCGCCACTGCAAGACCCACCTGATCGGCGAAATTCGTGGCCAGGGATATTTCGGAGTCGGCGATCACCCGCTCGTCCATGCCTTGAAAATGCAGTATGCCGAATGCCTCCCCCTGGGCGAGGATGGGTACGCACAAATACGACCGATTCAGGGGCCGGAAATGGCCACATTCGGCGGTGTGGTCGCCGGCCTCGACATAATGAACGCGGCCGGTGCGCAAAGCCCAGCAGGATTGCGAGTCCAGCGCGTAGTTGTCGCGCTCGCAATCGGACCATGTCCCGACCACTTCCATCAGCTGGCGCGAGGAATCCAGCAGCATGAGCGCTCCGCGAAACTTTGGGAAGAGTCTGGGCGCAAGCCCGGCACGACTTGAAACGCTTCATTCAGGTCGGCGCAACACTGCAGCATTTGCGCCAGACGGGCCAACAGGCCCGCCCGTCGCGAGCGCTCTCTCAGTTCCTGCACCATGTGGTCGTTTTGCAGATTGAGTTCCTGTTGGGCGAGGTCGCGCTGCTGGGTTGCCTGCTGCAGCCGCGCTTCGGCGTCGTCTAACGCGTTGGATTGTTTGTCGAGTTTGGAGCGCAGCTGATTGGCATTTTTTCTTGCCGCAAGCGCGGCAGCCAGCGAACCGACTCCTCCTGCCGCGATCACCAGAGTCGCAGTGATTGCGGGAGACTGTATCCAGTAGAAAAACACGAGTTCCGGCGCGTAGCGGAGCATCGTCTTAGTTCATCGGCGGGGCGGAGTTGCGGCTTCAATCCCGGATTGGGAAGGGCTGTTCTGAAAGGCAGTGAGCGGCGTCTGTGGAGCAGCCGGGTGTCTCGACTTCGCAAGATTGCCCGGAAACGGGCAATCGTATACTGCGCTGGAAATACAAAACGGGAGAATTAGTTTCTAGGGGCGCGCGGAAAACCGGGCCGCCGCAGTGTTGGAAGGCAGCGCCGGAGCGGCGGCAAAAAAGCTGTGATCGTAGAGGCTGCGATACATCTTGCCGGCAATTTCAGCAGCTTTCGGTCCAAACGTCGGACGGCCTCCCTGCAGAAATACAACTACGACGATGCGCCCGGCGGAAGTGTTCGCGTAAGAAGCAAACCAGCCATAACGCGTGCCGGCATGGGAGCAGGTGCCCGTCTTGCCCAGAATTGATTCCTCGTTGAAATTTAATTTCAGCTTTCGCGCCGTGCCGTAGTCCACCGCTCCCGCCATGCCGTCGGAGAGTTCGGGGATTTCCGGGCCAATGTCGAGCTGACGCTTGATGCGAGGTTGATAACTTGCGACTTGCTCAGGCGAGGACGGGTGCTGCATGTAATAGAGCGTGCCGCCGTTGGCAATCGCCGACACCATGGCTCCCAGCTGCAGCGGCGTCATCGAGATACCCTCGCCGAAGGAGCACATTTTGCCCACCCCGCCCAATCTTGCCGGGATCGCTTCGTCAGGATAGGTCCCCGCCTGTTCGCCGGGAATGTGATAGCCCGCCAGCTCGCCGAGGCCATACTCGTGAGCGTAGTAGGCGACTTTTTCAAAGCCCATTTTGCGGCCTAGGGCTTCAAAGTAAGCGTTATTGGAGTGCGCCAAAGCTTCGGTCAGGTTCATGCGGCTGCGCCGTCCAAGCGTAATTTCGGTGTCGCGCGTGACCAGACCCTCGCTCAACGCCGCCAATGCGACCGACAGCTTGATGGTTGAGCACGGCTGCGCACCGCTCGACAGCGCCAGCTTCTGGTTGACCATGGCCAGCACGCGGCCATTGTCCGGTTCGACGGCAACCACGGTCCCATTCATGTTGCCGAGGGCGTCAATTGCGGCCTGGCGCACGATGGGGTCTTCCCCGGCGGTGAGGTCGCCGGCGGTCATGTCTTCGGCGAACGAACTGGTGTGGAAACGCTCATAGTAGCGGCGGCGGTGACGCGCGTGAACGGTCGCGCTGCGGCGGCTCTGCGCCAAACGCCCCATGCGGCGGCGGGTGCGCTGGCTCTCGTGGATCCTGGCGGATTTCGTCCGCGTGGTGCTGGGAACGCGGGTGTTTACGTGCGCCGCTCCCAATGCCTGCACGCACAGCAACCATCCGATCAAAACCCCGAGAAACCCAAATCTGCGCGCGCCTTGCCTGGTTGTCATAAGCTTTGCTGGAACCCCGCCTTGCACATGTTGAGATGCACGGACCGTGCCACACCCGCAGCCTCTCCGGCCCTTCGTGCTATGTTCGCGATAGTATGGGACTTATCGGAAACAAACAATCACAAAGTTTACTCAAACGGAATCAATGCGATTGCGGTTAAGTTGTTATTTTTCATTTAGATACAAGACAATTACGCAGGTTCCAGCGTCTTTGGTAATCCGCAACTAGTTACTATAAATATGCCTGCCATACTGCAATCTGTTGCACATTCTTCTCCAACCCCGCTTCTCCAGGCCCGGCGTTCTGCACTACCGCCGCAACCAGCGATCCGGCTACATCACCTCGGCGCGTTTGCGAAGGAAGGCGGGCACGTCCAAATCATGCGCCTCGAAATCAGGCCCAATGCTGGCGCGCATCGCATCCAGCGAAATAACCTCGGCGGTGTGATGGCCCCCGCCAGCCGTCTCCGCCGCATACTGCTCGACTGCACCCGCATGGAAATGCGGCTGCTCGGGCGCAGGATCGCGGTGGATGACGGGATCAGGAAAGTCCATCACCTCGCTGCGGGTGGCGGACACCAGCTCGCGGCGATCAAATTCGTGCCGTCGCGACGGCCCCACGCCGCGGAAGCCGGTGGCGATCACGGTGATCTTGACCTCGTCCTTCATTTTTTCGTCGGCAACGGCGCCAAAGATGATGTTGGCGTCTTCGTGAGCGGCGGCCTGAATGATGCTGCACGCCTGCTGCACTTCGGCGAGCTTGAGCGAACTGGAGCCGGTGATGTTGATCAAGATTCCGCGGGCCCCGTCAATGGCTCCATCCTCGAGCAGAGGGGAGGCGATGGCGCGTTGTGCCGCGACCATGGTGCGTTTGTCGCCGGATGCGGTCGCCGTGCCCATGACGGCATAGCCCATGCCCGCCATAATGGTTTTCACGTCGGCAAAATCCCGGTTGATGATTCCGGGGATGGTGATGATGTCGGAAATTCCCTGCACCGCCTGACGAAGAATATCGTCGGCCACGCGGAAAGATTCGAAAAAGCCCGCGTCTTCGGCGACCGAGAGCAGTCTTTCGTTGGGAATCACAATCGTCGTATCCACGGATTCCATTAACTCTTCCAGACCGCGCTCGGCCTGGTTCATGCGGCGCTTGCCTTCAAAGCAGAATGGTTTGGTGACGACGGCGACGGTCAGCGCGCCCATTTCGGTGGCCAGCGAGGCGATGATGGGAGCCGCACCCGTGCCGGTGCCGCCGCCCAGGCCGGTGGTGACGAACACCATGTCGGCACCTTCGAGCACTTCGATAATTTTGTCGGAGTCTTCAAGGGCAGCCTTGCGCCCGACTTCGGGATTGGCGCCGGCGCCGAGGCCGTTCGTTAGCTTGACTCCGAGTTGCAGCTTCACCGGCGCGCGCGAAGTACGGAGCGCCTGCAGATCGGTGTTGGCGGCGATGAATTCGACGCCTTCCACACCAGCGTCAATCATGCGGTTGACGGCGTTGTTGCCACCGCCTCCGACCCCGATCACCTTGATCTTGGCGTCGTTGCGCGCTTCCTCGTTGAAGCTGATGCGAATACCCGATTCGTTTTTCATGGTGTCCACCTGTGTTGAAATTTCGTTCACTTAAATATTCATTCCCGATCCCTGACGCTCAACGGTTGCTTCATCCCACCAGCAGCGCCTTCAATCTCGCTCCCCAGCGGTCTTGCTGCGCGCCGCGCGCGATACGCGAGCGTTGCGCGTACTGAATCATGCCCAGCACCGTGGCAAACTCCGGTTCCGCCAGCACCGACGGCATCCTGGCCAATGGGACCGGCCATGAGAGCCGCACCGGGCGGCGCAACACCGACTCGGCCACTTCAAAAATTCCCGGCAGTTGAGCTCCGCCTCCGGTCAGTACCACCCCGGCAACGCAGCGTTCCGATGTACCGCTGTGCCGCAGGGTCTCGCGCAGCATCTCAAACAGCTCGCGCGCGCGGGGCTCAAGAATCTCCGCCGCCACGCGTTGCGACCACATGCGCGATGGACGATCGCCCACCGACGGCACCTCGATCTCATTCCCCTCGGGCACCATCGTCACCACCGCATGTCCATAAGCCTTCTTGATTTTTTCCGCCTCCGCAAGCGGCGTGCACAATCCAACCGAGAGGTCGTTGGTGAAATGATCGCCGCCGATGGGGACCACTCCGGTGAATGCGATTGCGCCTTCATGGACCACGATGAGCTCGGTTGATCCCGCGCCAATCTCGGCCAGGCAGACGCCGAGTTCGCGCTCATCGGAGCGCAGCGCGGAATCAATCGCTGCGAGCGGCTCAAACACCGTGTCCTCGACGTGGATTCCGGCTTTGTTCACCGCGATCACAACATTCTGAACAGCGCTCGAAGCCGCGGTCACGATGTGGACCCGCACTTCCAGCCGCGACGCCATCATGCCGAGCGGATCGTGGACGCCGCCTTGATCGTCCAAAATGAATTCCTGCGGCAGTAGGTGCAGCACCTCGCGGTCGGGAGGGAGTGGAATGGTGCGGGCGCGCTCGACCGCCTGCTTGATTTCGTCGCGGCCGATCTCGCGCGGACGCGTGCCCAGGCTGATGCCTCCGTGGCTGCTCAGCCCGCGCACATGCGAACCGCCAATGCCGACAATGGCGCGCTCGATGGGCGCTCCGGCGACGTTTTCGGCGCACTCCACCGCCCGCTGGATGGAGGCGACCGCCTTGTCGAGTTCGACGATGACGCCCTTGCGCGATCCCAGCGACGGCACAACTCCGTGCCCCCGATATCGCAGGCCGCTCTCGGTGACTTCGGCGACCAGGGCGCACACCTTGGCGCTGCCTACATCAATCGCCGCAATCAGATTCTCTGGTTGACTTGCCATTCTTGGAGTCCTATTTCCCTTCCCCGTTTGCCATGGACTGGTTCGCAGCCGAAATCGGCGGCGCTTTGGCCACTCCCGCGCTGGGTTTCCGCCCCGCTGGGTTCGTACCGACTGCTGCTGGCGGTGCTTGCGTTTGCGGCGAGGCCTTGGCTACCGTGGAACCTGCCGGCACTCGTGGACCTGCCGGCGCTGGCTTCTTGTGTATCGCGCGCGCCTGCACCGTTGTCTTCGACTTCGCTGCCTTCTTCCTGGCGTGTGCGTTCTTCGGCTTCTTCTTCAGCGCCGGTGGTCCGAACACCGGTTTGGCCGCGGGCCGGACGGCCGCGATGCGCGTCACCATCGCCGCCGGCACCACTCCAGCCGCCACCGCGGCTTTGGCCGATGCTGCACTCAACGCGGCTTCGTGAGCGGAATGTTCAAACTCTGGATTGACGATGATCTGATTTTCGTAACGCAAGTCCACTGATTCGACCTTCTGAAACTGCTGCCGCCATCCCTGGATGTGCGTGAGATAGACCTTGTAGCGCTCGGCGAAATTTGAGGAACCAAGCTCGACCAAAACGTCGCCAGCCGGATCGTTCACCCGGACTTTGGTGTCTTCCGGATCGCTCAAGTCCACTTCGCTGAGGTCATGCGAGTAATGCGCGCCCCCGGAGTCAAGCTGCGACGTTAACTCGGCATAGGTCTTCATGCGCGGCGCACGCGTCGAAACCGGCTCCCCGGGATTCATCCCGAGGATCACCGGGAAGGAATATTTGTGCCGGGGAGGCAGTTCCATCAGAACGCCGGTCGCGTCAATCAACTGGATGCGCGGGCCCACCCGGGCAAATGCCACAGGATTGCGCTCGCGAATTTCGACGCGTAAACGGTTGGGAACAAAGCGCATCACGCTGGCCGACTCCACCCACGGGACCTGCTCCAGTTGTTCCTTCTGCTGCGCCAGCGGGACAAAGAAAATGTTGCGGCCGATGTCGGCGCCCATGACTTCCATGACGCGGGCCTTGCTCACGTTCTGCGTGCCCATGATCTCGATGTTGTCGCTGGATTCGATGCGGAACCGCCAGGAGCGCTGGCCGTAGTCGTACAGGCCCGCGCCGATCAAACCAGCGGCGCACAGCAACACAGCGGCAATCGCCGCCCACTTCAGATAGTTGAAATTTTTCCGGGAGATGGACCCACGGCGCGCGGAAATGCGCTTTTGCCCGCGCAGAAACGGGGACTGCTCCTCCACATCCAGGTCCACCAGGCGGGGATCGTCAAAATCCTCGCGCACGGACTCCGATGCGTAGGGCAGTTCATCCTGCACGATGGTAGGACTTGCCTTCCTCGCCATCAGTTCAGGTCAATTGTCGCTGGTGAATCGCTGAGCTATAAAACTATAACTTCATTTCGCCGAGAGAGATAGACAAAATCTTGGTTCATTTGCACAGGTGGACGTTTGTGGCGGACTTGGGGTGACAGGAGTGGCCCTGCGGCCTTCGGGATCCGAGGATTTATCAAAAAATACCGGGCACGGCTGGATGCCATGCCCGGTCCAAGGATCCGCCCAGGAGGTGACGAAACTGGTTCGCCGGTTCAGATTTCTGCGCTCGCCAATGTCACTCGCCTACTTAGACGGATGTCAGGAATGAGAGTTAGCAAACGGGTGGGTCCCAGCTCGACAGACAAGAACTACGCGTTGCCCAGTATTTGCCATCACGCAAAAAAACGGGCGCGGCTGTTTGCGCCGCGCCTGCTCTTCCATGAAGCCTGTAACACATCAGAACTAGACTGGCCCAGCGCCCATTTCCACATGCACCACCGGAGCTGGCATTTTCAACATTGGCAGCTGCGGGATGCGTATGCGGGGAACACTGACATGCACCTGCGGACAAGTGACATGAACTCCGACCGGGTTGAAGCTAGCCGGTAACAAGCGAACCCGCGCCATTTGCGCCTCGAACCGCGCGCGCCTGGCTTCGAGTCGCGCTATTTGCGCCTCTTGCCGCGCCGACATCACATCAGAGTCGCCAAATCCTGCTAAAGGGCGCGTGATCTGGGTTTGCACCCGCACCAATGCGGTCGCCAAACGGCAGGAGGCAGTTTCGGCCTTTGCAACTGTAAGTTCGACTCTTTCCACGAATCGGTCAATCCGCTCGGAGGCCATGGTCACCCATGCGCCCGAACGGTCCGCGATCCGGTGCGTCCAATCCGCGCCGCGGTCATGAAACGAACTGTTCAATCCCAAGGCCAGCACCCCCGCCGCCAGCCATCCCCATGTTTGTGCCAGTGTTGATTTCATCGCTGTAACCCCACCTGTCCAATAGACGGGGCGTGGTCGAGTCCGTTAGCAAGGGAAGATGCTGAAACACGGCGCTCCGTCCGATTCGTCATTCCCGGTTATTCGAGCCGCTTACGCGACATCATTGCCGCAGTCTCCCATTGGGCTTCCAGGCGGGTGATGCGCCGGTCGTGCTCGCGAACCTGTTGAGCCATATCCTTCAACTCTTCCGAGGTCCGGCGCACCTGGTCGGAGAGCCTCAGTGCCGCTTGCACAGCCGCGACCGCTTCCGTGAAAACACTCATGCGCGATTCTCCGAAGTTGCCTTCCGCTGTTGTTTCAACTCGCGCAGAATTGTGCTTACTTCATCAAGATTGCGCTTCACGGAAGCGCGAGTCTCCGTCACCTGCTTGCGGAGAAGCGCCGTCAGCGCCGCCAGCTCAGCTTCCTCCTTGCTATCGGCTTGCTGGCAGCGGGAACGCACCAGCTCGCCAACGCTGACTCCGGCACGCTTAGCCTCTTTGCGGAGCCAGTCCCGGAACTCAGGCGTGGCCAGGACTTGCAGGCGAGCAGTTTTCAAAGGATGCCTCCGACGTGGCGAGTATGAGCATGCACCTGCTCATCCCGGATTCTACCTGCAAGGCCCCTTCCGCAGCAAGAAGCCACGGCCGCAACGAGTTACCGCCGGCGCTCGCTTCCATGAAGGCCGCTACTGAGCCTTTCAAGGACCATCGGCCCAATCTGCGAAACGCTGCCCGCTCCCAGGGTGAGGATCATATCTCCGGATATTGCCGCGCCCACGGCGAGCTCAATCGCAGCATCAAACGATGACGCATATCGCGCCGCTCGCCGGGACTTCGCGGCAATCTGTTCAGCCAACGACTGTCCAGTTACCCCTTCAATCGGCGTCTCACTGGCTGCGTAAATATCCAGAACCGCAAGCGAGTCGGCATTGTTAAACGACCCTGTGAACTCTTCCATCAGATCGCGGGTGCGGGTGTAGCGGTGAGGCTGAAAGATCACGTGAATCTTGCCAAATCCGCATTGCCGGGCTGCAGCCAGCGTGGCTTTGATCTCGGTGGGATGGTGGCCGTAGTCGTCAATCACGCTGATGCCGCCAGCCTGTCCGATCAACTGGAACCGGCGGTCCACGCCGCGGAACTGCTCGAGAGCCGCGCGAATCTGGTCTGTCTGAATATCCAGCCCAACCCCAACCGCAATGGCTGCGGTGGCATTGAGCACATTGTGCAGGCCGGGAACGTGCAGCGTGAACTCGCCCAGGTCCTGCTTGCGATAGGTGACATGAAAACGGTTCAGCGGACGCGCGTCGCCGCCCGTGGACTTTCCTGGCGCGAGCGTTTTGATCAGGAAGTCCGATCCCCGGCGCGTTCCATAGGTGACAATGCGTCGCTGCACCTCTGGGAGCAATTTCCGCAGCATGGGGTCGTCCCCGCAAGCCACCACCATGCCGTAAAACGGAACTCGGTCCATGAACTCGACAAATGTTTTCTTTACGTCGCGCATGTTGCGATAGCAGTCCATGTGCTCGCGGTCAATGTTGGTAACAATGGCGAGAATCGGCGAGAGTTTGAGAAACGAGCGGTCGCTTTCGTCGGCCTCAGCCACAAGATATTGCGACTTGCCCAACCGGGCGTTCGAGCCCATGGCGTCCACTCGTCCACCGACCACAACGGTCGGGTCCAGTCCACCCGCCGCCAACACCGCCGCCACCATGGACGTGGTCGTCGTTTTGCCGTGCATGCCGGCGACCGCGATGCCGTACTTCAGTCGCATCAACTCGGCCAGCATCTCGGCGCGCTGAATCACCGGGATGTGCAGGTTATGCGCTTCGCTTACTTCGGGATTCTCCCGCGCAATCGCCGAACTGGTGACTACGACTTCGACACCCACGACGTTCTCTGCGCGATGTCCTTCAAACACGATCGCTCCTAGCGACGCCAGCCGTTGCGTGACGGCGGAACTTCTAAGATCCGACCCGGACACCTTGTAGCCGAGATTCAGCAGCACCTCGGCGATCCCGCTCATGCCGATCCCGCCGATGCCTACAAAATGGATGCGCTGTATTTTGGCAAACATAAGTCAAATTCTCTTGCCACGGATCTTCACGGATTTGCACGGATCAAAAACGAGCAACGATAAACTATCCGTGCGAATCCGTGTGAATCCGTGGCTGGGTTTCCTCAATCCCCGCCACCCGCGCGGCCATTGCGGCAATCTCCCGTGCGGCATCCGGATGTGCCAGGCTCCGTGCCGCCGCGCTCATCCGCTGCAGATGCGGCGGGTCGTTGAGCAATGCTGCAATCGTTTCCGCCAGCCAGACGCCCTCCAGCTTCGATTCTTCCACGACCACGGCCGCACCGGCGTTCGCAAATGCCTCCGCGTTCACCCGCTGATGATCGTCCGCGGCCCGCGGGAAAGGCACAAAAATCGCCGGCTTGCCGGCCGCTGCAACTTCCGCGACCGTGCTCGCACCCGAACGGCAGACCAACAGGTCAGCACGGGCAAACGCCGCCGGCATGTCCTCGATGAACTTGAACACTTCCGCGGAATCGTTGGCATCACGATATCGCGCCACTGCGTTCTCGTACCCACGCTCGCCCGTCTGATGAATGATGTGAATTTCCGGCGATTGCCGCCTCAATTCCGGCAACGAACGTAGCATAGCTTCGTTGATGGCTTGCGCTCCCTGACTACCTCCAAACACCAGCACCGTTGGAGGCCCAGCTGGGCGCGGTTTTCCCGCAAGCTCGAAAAACGCAGGCCGCACGGGTACTCCGGTGACTTCCGCCCGCCGAAAATATCGCGCAGTCTCCTCGAAATGCACGGCTGCGGCCGACACCATCCGCGCCACCACGCGATTCGCAAAACCCGGGACCACGTTCGGCTCAAACGCCAGTGTTGGAATATGCTTCACGATCGCCGCCAGCATGGCCGGCCCAGACGCGTATCCGCCCACGCCGATCACCACATCGGGCGCGAACTCGTTCAGCATTCCGGCGGCGTTCCAAACCGCACGCGGCAAATCGAATGCAGTCTTCAGCCGCGTGATCATGCTGACGTTTTTCAGCGCGCCCACCTGCACCAGCCTCAGCGGATAACCCGCCGCCGGGACCAGCCGATTCTCGATTCCGCGCGCTGTACCGATGAACAGCACTTCGGCACCATAGCTTTTCTTGAGTTCGTTGGCGATGGCGAGCGCCGGAATCACGTGCCCGCCCGTCCCTCCGCCCGCCAAAATTGCACGCATGGGAGCACTATAAACTACCGAAGACTTGGGACAGCACGAATGGAATTGCTGATTGATGTTTGCTGATTGTTGATTGGGTTTTATGCCTTTCAATCATCAGTCTAAAATCGTCAATCGACAATTTGTCTATTCCGCTTGTTTCGTAATATTCAGCAAGACCCCCACGCACGCCAGCGTGACGAACAACGACGATCCACCGTACGAGACAAACGGCAGGGGAATGCCCTTGGTCGGCATCAACCCCAGCACCACGCTGATATTGATGAAGGCCTGTAACACAACCATGCTGGTGATTCCAACGGCCAGGTACCGGCCAAACGGGTCCTGCATGCGCCAGGACGCGCGCATGCCGCGCCAAAGAAAAACCGCGAACAGCGTGACCACAATCAGCGCGCCGACCAACCCCAATTCTTCCGCCGTCACGGCGAAGATGAAATCTGTATGAGGCTCCGGGAGGTAAAACAATTTCTGTTTGCTCTCCATCAGCCCGGTGCCGGTGATCCCTCCCGTGCCCACCGCGATCAGCGATTGGATGAGGTGGAACCCGGCCTTTTGCCGCTCTGCGTAAGGGTTCCAGAACGCCAGCAGGCGGTCGCGACGCCAGCTCACGCGAAACAATAGAAAATACAAAATCGGAGTGGCCGCGGCCAGCGCATAGCCAAAGTAGCGCAGCCGCATGCCCGCTACATAAAGAATGCACGCCGCAATCCCCGCGCACGCAATCGCCGTACCGAGATCAGGTTGCAGGACGATCAGGCCCAGAAACAGACAGACCGGCAATGCCGCCGGGACCAGCGTGTTGCGCCAGTCGTCCATCACGCGGGTGCGCGTCTCGAGAAAATAAGCGAGAAACAAAATCAGCGCTGGCTTGGCCAGTTCGGAAGGCTGAAACGAAAATCCGCCCGCATGAAGCCATCGGTGAGTGTTGTGGGAGCGATCGAGAAAGAAAACCGAAATCAGCAGCAGGGTGGTGAATCCCATGAACGGAAACACGATATAAGGCTGCTTCAGCCAACGATAGTCGGTGCGCATGGCGACGGCCATCGCAATTAATCCGGCGACGGCCCAGACCAGTTGCTTGGAAAGGAACGCGTAGGGCGAGCCAAAACGCTCCCGCGCCATCACCGCCGATGCCGAAAACACCATCACCAGGCCGATAAACACTAATAGCATGGTCACGGTGAACAGCCAGCGATCAACACTTACTCGCTTTGCCATGGAAGTTCATTTCACCACGGGGCGGCAGCGACGGGAGAAGGAATTGATGATTGTTGTTTTTTGATTGTTGATTGTCTTGGTACAGGAGCGGTGGGCGAAGGCGCAGGGCGCACTACCCGACTCTAGGCGCAGAGCGGTGGCATATGTTAGCCCAGGACGTAAGTCCTGGGTAAGGCCGAAAAAATGGAATCAAGTCCCGTCAGGGACGGCACGAGGCCTCGGAGAGGCGAATTCGTCCGCGCCGATTCACTTCGCTGGCAAGCTCATGGACATCCTGCTCGGTCCTGATGACTCGCCCTTCGCCGCGGGCCAGGGAAGCCTCCGCCGCATCTACCGCGACCAAGATTTCTGCTCGAGTACGCTCCCGCTCCTCCCACAGCAAAAGAGCTTCAGCGACAGCATCGGACTCGCTGTGGTAACAGCCCGAGGCAATTCCTTGCCTCACAAACGCTTCCTGATCGGGGGTTAGGCGGACTTCCTGCTGCAAGGGTAAGAGGCGGGAATCGCAGTGTCAAGATCACTTTGCGAAATTAACCCTTGCTCGGACTGAACCCGCCAGAAACCCCATTCACCCCAGCCCCCGCACCATCTCTTTGAACATCTGCCCGCGCTGCTCGTAGTTTTTAAATTGATCAAAGCTGGCGCAGGCCGGGGCCAGCAGCACCACGTCACCGGGTTGCGCCGCGGCGTGGGCCTTGTGGACGGCGTTCGCGAGGGTTTCGGCGGACACCAATTCGGTGTGTCCCGCGATGGACGCGGAAATTTGCGACTCGATCTTCCCCGCCGCCGATCCAATCGTGTACACGCGCTTCACCCGCTGCCGCAACAGGTCGTTGAGCAACGTGTAGTCGCTGCCCTTGTCCTTGCCGCCCAGAATCAAATGGATGTTCGCGGGAAAGGATTCCAGCGCCTTGATGGTCGCGTCCACATTCGTGGCTTTCGAGTCGTTGTAGTAATCCACGCCATGCACCGTCGCCACAAATTCTAAGCGGTGTTCGACTGCTTTGAATTCGCGCACTGCCTGCCGAATCTTTACTGTCGCGCAGCCCATGAGCGCACCCACACAGACCGCCGCCAGCACGTTTTCCAGATTGTGCGCGCCCTTTAGCGGGATTTCCGCAACAGGAATCACTTCGCGCTCCTGATTGCCGTCGCGAAAGACGATGTTGCCGCCGCGAACAAATGCACCTCGCTCCACTTCCTTCTGTCTGCTGAACCAGAACACCTGCCCGCGGGCCCGCGCAGCCATGGCCACACAGGCGGGGTCGTCGGCATTCAATATCGCGAAGTCCCCAGTCTTCTCGTTCTGGAAAACCTGGTTCTCGAAAATCCGCGCTTTCGCGGCAGCATAGGCCTCAAATGTGCGATGGCGGTCCAGATGGTCGGGCGTGACGTTCAACACGACCGCAACTTTGGGACGGAAAGTCTCAATTGTCTCCAACTGAAAGCTCGACACCTCGAGCACAATCACGGTGTCTGACTTGGCGCGGTCGGCAAACGAAATCGCCGGAGTGCCGATGTTGCCTCCTACGAGGGCGGGAAGGCCAGCTTTCTCCAGAATTTCACCGGTAAGCGTTGTGGTTGTCGTCTTGCCGTTCGATCCGGTAATGGCGATGATGGGGCCGGGCAGAAATCTGGCGGCCAGTTCGATCTCGCCGATTACCGCAATCCCCATCGTGCGTGCCTGCGCCAGCGGCGGCGCATCCACGGGAACTCCCGGGCTGACCACAATTAAATCCTGCCCCCGGAACGTGCGCTCGCCATGGCCGCCGGTTTCCACCGTGATGCCGTGATCGAGCAGGACGGGAATTTCATTGCGCAGTTCGTCGCCGCTCTTGGTATCGGACACGGTCACCTGCGCCCCGTGCGCCTTCAGAAACAGCGCCGACGCGACCCCGGACTTGCCAAGGCCAACCACCAGCACGCGTTTGTGTTTAAGATCCATGCTCTAAGTCAATCGTTGATTTTTGATTGCTGATTGTTGATTGTTGATTGTTGATTGAAACTCCGCTGGCCTCTGCGTCTTTAAATCAGCAATCAACAATCAACAATCAACAATTCTTGCCGCAGCTTGCAGCTAACGCAGTTTCAATGTGGTCAGCGCGAACAGTGCAAACACCAGCGACGCAATCCAGAAGCGCACGATGATCTTCGACTCCGACCATCCCATGAGTTCAAAGTGATGATGGATCGGCGCCATTTTGAAGATGCGCTTCTTGCGCAGTTTGTAAGAACCGACCTGCAGCATCACCGACAGCGCTTCAATCACAAACACGCCGCCAATAAACGGCAGCAGCAACTCCTGCTTGATGATGACGGCAACCGTCCCAATCGCTCCGCCCAGCGCCAGCGATCCCACATCACCCATGAAAACCTCGGCTGGGTGGGCGTTATACCAGAGGAAACCGATGGACGCGCCGACCATCGCCCCGCAAAAAATCGTCACTTCTCCGACTTGCGGCATGCGTTGCAATTCGAGATAGGCGGCGAACGACGCGTGGCCGCTCAGGTAGGTGAGCACCGTCAGCGCGCCGGCTGCGATCACCGTGCAGCCAATCGCCAGGCCATCGAGCCCATCGGTCAAATTCACGGCGTTGCTCGACCCGACGATCACCAGCACAACAAACAAGACAAACGGCAGAAACGCGAGCGGCCACAAATGCGGATGATGCAGTAGCGATTCACTGACCAGGTCGGGACGGAACTGCTTGAAGAACGGCACGATCAACTTCGTCGAGTACAGTCCGTAGGTCTGCATGGTGATGAGGGCGATGGCGATGACCAGACCGGTCGCAATCTGCAAACCCATCTTGGCGCGTGCGGTCAGGCCGAGATTTCGGCGATGCGCGACTTTGGTGTAGTCGTCGGTAAAGCCAATCGCTCCGTATGCGATCGTGGAGAAAATTGCCAGCCACACAAAACGATTGCTCAAATCGGCCCACAACAGCGTCGGCACGATGATGGCAATCACGATCAGCAGGCCACCCATGGTCGGAGTGCCCGCTTTTTTCTGGTGGGCCTTGGGGCCTTCTTCGCGGATGTATTGGCCGATTTGAAATTCCTGCAAGCGGCGGATCACCAGCGGCCCCACGATCATCGCCGTAAATAACGCGGTCAGACTGGCGAACGCAGTCCGAAACGTAAGGTAACGGAAGATGCGAAACGGCGGGAAGTAATGTTGCAGCTTCAAATACAACAGCCAGTAGAGCAATGCGCCTCCCTAGATCAATCCTTCGTTTGAAATTATTTCCATCCTCGCAGCATTTTCCATGTTTCAAGGGCTTTTTCCAGCTTCACACCGCGCGAAGCTTTCAGCAACACCACATCGCCTTGGCGTGCTTCCCGCGCCAGCCACTCTCCAGCTTCCTCAGGCGTAGCCACAAACCGCCCCTCGCATCCCGCTTTCCGCGCCGCATCCACCATGTTCTGCGCCAGGCCCCGCACTCCGATCAGCAGATCTACTTTTCTTGCCGCGATGTGCTCGCCAATGGCCCGGTGCATCTCTTCTCCGGCCGGCCCAAGTTCCAGCATTTCTCCCGCCACCACAATGCGACGCCGCGCAGGCATGTCCACCAGCGCATCCACCATCGCCGCTAGGGCCTTCGGGTTGGAATTGTAGCAATCGTTGACCACGGTGATGTTATCCAGTTGTACGACCTGCCCGCGCTTGTCCGGCGCGGTCAAGGTGGCGAGTGCGGCGGCAATCTCGATTAAAGGCATTCCGCGGTCCAACCCAACCGCCACTCCCGCCAGCGCGTTCAACGCATTGTGTTCGCCCACCAGCGGCACTTTGACGTGCTGGCGTCGCCCGCAGGCGACCACGTCGAACTCCGAGCCTTCATAGCCGAGCGAACGGTAATCCTCTGCGCGTACGGTCGCGGTTTCGTGGCGGCCATAAGTGATCACCCTGCCTTTGAAATTGCGCCCGAACTGGGAGACATATTCATCGTCGGCATTCAGGACCGCCGTCCCGTTGGCCGGCAACGATTCGATGAGCTCGTACTTGGCGCGCGCAATTCCCGCAATCGAGTCAAAGTATTCCAGATGGACCGGCGCGACATTCGTCACCACGCCCACGTCGGGCCCGGCAATCCGCGCCAGCGCTGCGATCTCCCCCGCATGCGACATGCCCATCTCGATCACGGCCACGTCGTGTTCCGGCTGTACCTTCAAGAGCATCAGCGGCAAACCAAAATGATTATTGAAGTTTCCTTCCGACTTGAGCACGCGGAAGCGAGAAGCCAGAACATGTGCGATGGTTTCCTTGGTCGTGGTTTTACCCGCTGAACCCGTCACGCCAATCAGCGGCTTGCCCCACAACTTTCGCACATAGGTCGCGAGTAACTGCAACGCGGTGAGCGTGTCCTCAACCATCAGCAGCGGCACACCAGGGGAGTATCTTGCGGTCTGGTCCGCGCGGACCACGGCCGCGATCGATCCGTTCGCAATCGCTTGCTCCACGAAATCGTGCCCGTCGAGACGTTCGCCCTTTACCGCGAAAAACAGTTCTCCGGCGCGGATGGTGCGCGAGTCAATCGAATATCCCGTGGCCACCCGTTCGGCACCGAAATCTCCCTGCGCGTTCGTGGCGGCGGCGATCTGGCCCAGCGACAGATTCATGGTGCAACTCCCGGAGGGGACGGGGCACACTCAAAGCCGGCTTTGCGCATTTCATCCCGCGCCACTTCCACATCGTCGAACGCACGCACTCCGTCGCGCGAAGTCTGCGTTTTCTCGTGCCCTTTTCCGGCGAGCAGCACAATGTCCCCCGGACGCGCCTCACCAATGGCCAGCGCAATGGCTTTGCGGCGGTCCGGCTCCACCGAATATTTTGTTCCCGTCTTCTGCATGCCTACCAGCGAATCATTGATGATGGCCAGCGGGTCTTCGCTGCGGGGATTGTCCGACGTCAGCACCACAAAATCACTTCCCTTGCCTGCCGCTTCACCCATCAACGGCCGCTTGGCGCGGTCCCGGTCTCCGCCGCAGCCAAACACCGTAATCACGCGGCCATGCGACGGGCCGCGGTCCGCAAATCCACGCGCCAGCGACGTCAGATTGCGCAACGCGTCGTCGGTGTGCGCGTAGTCCACCACCACGGTGAAAGGCTGGCCGCAGTCCACCCGCTGAAACCGTCCGGGAACGCATGCCAGTTCGCGCACGCCGCGGGCGATCTCATCCGGCTTGCATCCGCGGGCTTGGGCCGCAGCCGCGGCTGCCAAAATGTTGTACACATTCACCCGGCCGATCATCGGCGAAAACATGTTGATCGTCCCCTCCGGCGTGACCATATCGAATCGCGATCCGCTGGTTTCGATTTCCACGTTCTCGGTGTGAAACTCACCGCGCTCCCAACCATAGGCAAGCACCAACTCGCTGCGTTTTCGGCTGCGCCGCGCCAGTTCCGCTCCCTGTTCATCATCCGTATTGATCACCGCGGCCCGCGGAGCATCGGTCCCACAGCCCTCAAACAAAAGGCTCTTCGCGGCCAGATATTCCTCCATCGTCGAGTGGTAATCGAGATGGTCGCGCGTGAGGTTGGTGAACACGGCCACGTCAAACGGCACGCCGTACACCCGCTGCTGCGCCAGCGCGTGCGACGAAACCTCCATCACGGCTTCCGTCGCGCCCTGCCCTAACGCCTGATTCAAAATCTGATTTAGTTCCAGAGCTTCCGGCGTGGTGTGCGGCGCGGGAAGCACCTTCCCAACCACGTGATATTCAATGGTCCCGATCAGAGCGCTCTCGCGACCCGCCGCGCTCAGGATCGCCTCTACCAGGAATGCCGTCGTGCTCTTCCCATTCGTCCCGGTAATGCCCGTCATGGCAAGCCGCTCGGCGGGACGTTTGTAAAAATTGGCGCTCAGCCGCGCCAACGCACGCCGTCCTTGGGCGACGACCGCCCAAGCCACGCCCGGCCGTTGTTGTTCGGAGGCCGAGTCCGTAACCACCGCAGCCGCACCTGCCGTGATCGCCGCGTCAATAAAGCGATTGCCGTCGCTGACTTCGCCTCGCATCGCCACGAAAATGAACCCCGGCCTTACCCGCCGCGAGTCGTAATCCACGCCGGCGACCGCCGTATCTCCGCTCAGGGCAACAACTTCCGCCCCGTCTAGAACTTCCTGGAAGGTCATCTGCCCTGATTATAGGACACACACAATTCAGCGCTGGAAACCTCGAACCCAGCAGATCAACGGGCACTCGTGACAATCGGACGGGAGGACAAGTACCAAAGGAATGTGTTTTGACGGCTCGTCAGAAGCTACAGTGCTGACATGGCAATTGGAACGACTACGGCGAAATACCGCTGCATGCAATGCGAGATGCCCGAAAATCAATGCGACTGCGAGAAATTCTGCTGCCTCTGCCAGTCCGGGCTGGACATTCGCGTCTGCTCAGACGGCCTCATGTACTGCGAGCCCTGCCGCACCGCGTGCGACTATAAGACCTCGGACTAAATCACCACCGCTTCTTTGTACTCCCCAAACACTTTTCTCATCGCGTCCGAAATCTCGCCCACGGTGGCGAAGGCTTCCACTGCGGTCAGGATTCGCGGCATCAGGTTCTCGCCTGAGCGCGCCGCATCCTCCACCTGCCTCAACGCATCCTTCCAGGGACCGGCGTCCCGCTTGCCGCGCAGCGCCCGCAAACGCTCGACTTGCTTCGTCTCCGCTTGCGGATCACTGCGCTGGAGGGGGATTGCCTTCTCTTCTTTCATGGTGAAGCGATTCACTCCCACCACAACGGCTTCCTGGCTATCCACCGCCTGCTGATACTCATACGCCGCGTTTTGGATCTCCTGCTGCACGAATCCGCGCTCGATCGCCTTCAACATTCCACCCATCCCGGCAATCTTCGCGAGATATTGCCCGGCCCGCGTTTCTATTTCATCCGTCAGCGCCTCGATGCAATACGATCCGGCCAGCGGATCAATTGTCTGGGGCACGCCCGACTCGTAAGCGACCACCTGCTGCGTACGCAATGCGATGCGCGCCGCCTGTTCGGTTGGCAACGCCAGCGCCTCATCGTAAGAATTCGTGTGCAGAGATTGCGTCCCCCCCAGCACTGCCGCCACCGCCTGCAGCGCGGTCCGTACAATGTTGTTTTCCGGTTGCTGCGCGGTCAGCGTCGAACCGGCCGTCTGGGTGTGGAAGCGCAGAATCCACGAGCGCGGATTTTTTGCCCTGAAATGCTCGCGCATGATGCGCGCCCACATGCGCCGCGCGGCGCGGAATTTCGCGACTTCCTCAAGAAAATTGTTGTGGGCATTAAAGAAAAACGAGAGCCGCGGAGCAAACTGGTCTACATCCAACCCGGCCCGTACCGCGGCCTCCACATAGGCCATGCCGTTACCCAGCGTGAACGCTACTTCCTGCACCGCCGTGGATCCCGCCTCGCGCATGTGATAACCGGAGATGGAAATCGTATTCCACTCCGGCACGTTCGCATTCGCCCATGCGAACATGTCGGTGATGATCCGCATCGCCTGCTGCGGCGGATAAATATAGGTCCCGCGCGAGATATATTCCTTCAACACGTCGTTCTGTACGGTGCCCGACAATTTGCCGATGTCTCCACCCTGACGCCGCGCCACCGCCACATACAACGCCAGCAGAATTGACGCGGTCGCGTTGATCGTCATCGAGGTCGAAATCTTGGTCAGCTCAATCCCGTCAAACAACCGCGCCATGTCTTCGACCGAATCAATCGCGACCCCAACCTTGCCCACTTCTCCGCCAGCCAGCGCATGGTCCGAATCCATTCCAATCTGTGTCGGCAGGTCAAACGCCACCGAGAGCCCGGTCGTACCGTGGGCCAGCAAATATTTGTAGCGTTTATTGGATTCCTCGGCGTCCCCCATGCCGGCATACTGCCGCATGGTCCACAGCCGCCCGCGGTACATTGTCGGCTGCACTCCGCGCGTGAAAGGATACTCGCCGGGAAAGCCAACCGCCGACGCATCCAGCCTCTCCTCCGGCGGGCGATAAACGGGTTCCACTTCGATGTGGGAAGGGGTCTCGATGCGAGGCTGGTTCTTTTCGCTCATCGTCCGGAATCCCTCTTGCGCACGCGCCAGAACGAACTCAGCCCAAACCACGTGAAGACCAGCGTGAAGCACATCGCGACCACAACCCGCCCCCTGGTCCCGTGCCCGGAAGCATATTTTGTGTAGGAGCGGCCCAGCGCAATCAAGCCGATCCCCGCCATCCCCAGAAAAACCGAGCCTGTCACTTCCAGCCACAGTTGATGGACAACGTGGGAACACGACCTCACGCTTGCCGCAACCCCCGACCCCAGCGCACGAAGCCAGCGATTCTGGCCGGCATGCTCCATCGCCAGGCGATATCCAGCCCCGATCTTCCGTGCTGCGGAAAGCGTGCTCACGGCCTCGATTTTATCAGCCCGGCAGCGATACAATAGTGAGACCGAATCTGCGGATGCCACCGAGCCTGTCCTTCGGCCATCCCACACCTGCAACTATTTCGGGAGCCCGGAGGGTTTGCGTGGACCAGCAACTCAAGCAACTGATGAAGGAACTCGGCGAAGCCATCAACGAGTCCCTCTCCGACTCCGAGTCCATTGCGGAAGTTGTCGCCCGCATCAAGGAAGGCGGCTATGACATTTTTCTCGTGCTCGAAGCCACCATCGGCGTCAGCAAGACCGGCGAAAAGAACTCCGACAAAACCTCGCTGGTCACCACTCTTTCCACCAATCCCGAGCTCAAAATCAGCGAGCAGGACCTGAAGTTCCTGAAGCAACTCCGCATCCGCATTGAAGAGGAAAACGAGGCCTGACTTCGTGCCCCGGTCAGCCCTGTCCCCACCTGCCCCGCTGTGCTACCATCTGGTCGCCCGGAGCACCTGAGGCCGGCTACGGAGTGTGCCATGAAAGACGCGATGGGAGTTCTGTTGGCCGGCGGCGCCGGTGAGCGCCTTTACCCTCTCACCCGCGACCGGGCCAAGCCGGCCGTCACTTTTGGCGGTATGTATCGCATCATAGATATCACTCTCTCCAACTGCATCAACTCCGACCTGCGCCGCGTTTACATCCTCACCCAATACAAAGCGTTGTCGCTCAACCGCCACATCCGCGAAGGCTGGAACATCCTGGGCGCGGAGATGGGAGAGTTTGTCGAAGTGCTTCCTCCCATGAAGCGTGTCGGCGAATCCTGGTACCAGGGCACGGCCGATGCGGTTTACCAAAACATTTATTCCATCGGCTCGGAACAGCCGAAGCACGTCTTCATCCTCTCCGGCGACCACATTTACAAAATGGACTACGGCAAGATGATGCAGCAGCACCGCGATTCCGCCGCCGACATCACCCTCGCCACCATTCAGATTGATCCCTCCGAGTCAGCCCGCTTCGGCGTGGTGGACGTGGACAAAGACAGCCGCATCAACGGATTTGAAGAGAAGCCCAAAGAAACCAAGCTGCGCTCTCCGCTGAACCCCGAGAAGGTCGCCGCCTCCATGGGCATCTATCTATTCAATGCGGACGTCCTGATCCCCGCGCTGCTCAAAGACGCCGAAGAAAAGGATTCTACGCACGACTTCGGCAAAGACATTTTGCCGCACATGGTCGAGGACTTCCGCGTCTTCGCTTACGAATTTGTGGATGAGAACCAGAAAGAAGCGCTTTACTGGCGCGACGTCGGGACTCTCGAGGCCTACTACGAGGCGAACATGGACATCGCCGCGGTCTCGCCAATCTTCAATCTCTACGACAAACACTGGCCCCTGCGCACCCACCAGCGCCAGTATCCGCCCGCTAAATTCGTGTTCGCCGAGGCCGGACGCACCGGCACCGCCCTGGACTCCATCGTCTCCAACGGATGCATCATTTCCGGCGGCACCGTGAAAAATTCCGTGCTCTCGCCCGACGTACGCGTCAACTCTTATTCCGAGGTGGACTCCTGCATTCTGTTCTCGCATGTGGCCGTGGGACGCCATTGCCGCATTCGCCGCGCCATCATTGACCGCGACGTGCATCTTCCCGAGGGCACCACCATTGGCTTCGACGCCGAGGCCGACCGCCAGCGCTACTTCGTCACCGAAAGCGGCATCACCGTCGTCACCCGCGACTATTCATTGTTCGAGAACCCGGTCAACGTGGACTACTTCACCAGCGAGTAGCGGCGGGCTTTGGGGATGCCAAGCCGGGTGGCTCAGGCTTTGAACTCGCCGCCATCAAACACAAAGTGGGTGCCCCGTCCTTTGCGCACTTTTGCGCACTTTGCAAAGGGCGGGTAGCACGAACGCGTAGGCAACGGGGTCGGTCCGGGAACAGCAACAACTCTATCGGCTGCATCGAAGCCCGCCCATGCAAAAACGCAAGGGTGGGCCAGCCTCAATTTGAATGGAGCAAGCAAAATTCAAAGGCGGGCCCGTGCCCAACTTCCGCAAACCGCGGAAGTTGGGGTAGACCGTTGTCCTGGTCGCGCAAAGCTGGGCCTGGCCCCCGTGGATCGTTACCGCCCAGCGTCCGCGCGAACCGTGTGCGACTTTGCCTGGCGCGCCTCTTTCACTTTCTTCATCATCCCGGGATTGCGGGCCCACTCAATGCCCATTTCTTCGGGCGCGCCGTAAAGTTCGGGATGGAGGTAGTGGCCGCGCTCTTTCTCGTTCTTCTGCTGCTCCACCGGAGTTCGATGCGCATTGGCCCAGGCGTCCTGGCGGATCCCGGTCACCTGCCATGAGATTTCCACATTCGGTTTGTCGGTCTTGATGGTGAACGAGTGGTTGGAAATCTTGGACGCAATCCACGCCTGCGCCGGTTGGCCGATGGTTGTCAGTTGATAGCGGAAGTCCCGATTGAGGGCCTCAAACCAGTCTGGCAACTCGACGACCGCTTCGCCGCTGGCATCGGTGGTGACGTTGCCGTCATAGATGTTCTTCATCTCCGACGATTCGATGGTCGAGTGGGACAGGTATTTGTTGGCTGGATCGAGCGGATGGTCTATGTACATGGAAGCAGCGGGCTGGTAGCTGCCGTTCTTCACGAAGAGGGTGCCCTGAATGTCTGCAGCGTAGTTAAGTGGAAAGCAAGTCGTACCAACGCACTCGGTCGTGCCACCGTAAACCACAATTCCCTCCCCGATCAATCCTGTAGAGCCGGCACTACCACCGCTAAACAGGCCGCCCGTTCCGCCGTTGCCGGCGCCATCGCCGGTATTGCCGTAAGAATCAATGCCGTCGCTGCCGTTCTGACCTGACCCGGGGGTGGCCGAGCCGCCCTGGCTGTAGACTCCGGGACCCGCGTTGGAAGAAGCAACCACGCCCAACTGCGCCCCAGGACTGGCCGTGCCCACCGCGACTTGCCCGTTCTGCAGGATGGACATGCGGCGGGTGAATTGGGTGTAAAAGTCGAGGCCATACTTGGTGAGGCCGATGACACGATTGGAGGCGATGCCTTCGCCGCTTGATCCACCGCCAAAGCGAAGTCCCGGAGTCACGCCACCGGCGTTCTGTCCGAAGCCGTCGGCATCGATGGTCGCGGCACCGGCGGTGGAGGTGACGACCAGCGTGGCGGCATTCAATCCTCCGGTGGCGGTGAGATTGGTGGTGTTGGTGTTGCCTTCCAGGTAGATCGTGCTCTTGCCGGTCAGGTCAGTGATGCCGAGATTGCCCGCGCCTTCGGCGTTTCCGGAGCCGGCCGAGATGATGTTCCACGTGTGGCCTCCGGCGCTGGTGTTGGCTAGCGCCAGCCATGTGCCGAACGAGGTCGCACCGCCCAACGACAAGGGTGTGTAGCCGTTCGCCATGGGCGCGGTGCCAACCCCGACGGCGCCTTTGAACTGCTCGGTCCCGGTGAAGGTGTTGTTGGTGATGAGTTCGGGGACTTTGGTGGTGTCGAGGTTCAGGGTGACGGTGCCGGTTGCACCGCCTCCGGTCAGGCCGGTTCCTGCGGTCACACCGGTGATGGTGCCCTTGCCGGTGCCGGGGAAGGTTTGGCCGGTAGCGAAGGTGATGAGGCCTTTGTTGTTGATCTTGAATCCGGTCTCAGCCGGAGCCGTGGTGCCGGAACCATAGAGGAGGTTGAGGGTGCCAAAGGGCGCAGCCGTGTTATTGCCACCAGCTTCGGCTTGCAGTTGGAAGGTCTGTGGGACGGGCACGGCCGACGTGCTATTGAATGCGGAAGCCACGAAGTCTTCCGGGCGCGAGGCTTTGCCTGCGGTCGCTGTCGCGACGCCGACAGAGGGCAGGTTCAGTTTGCCGGCAACATTGACTGCCGTCGCGCCGGTCTGCGTAAGAATCGAGTTCTGGATGTTAGTCGCGGTTGAGAATAGGGGAATTGTATTGACCGTGCCGCCCGTGGTGGTCACGTTCGACGACGCTGGCGGCAGTCCGGCAACTGCGGCGGCAGCGCTAAAGGGTGCCCTCGTTGACGATGAATTCCCAGTCAATGCCGGCGATGCCAGCATGAAGGCCGAAGCTGGCAGTCCGCCGATGGTCTGCGCGTCCCCAGCTTTCAGGGCGTAGGGTACCGCGACCAACATCACACGCGCCTGCTCCTCCTGTCCCTGCACTCGCACGCCCAACCAACGCGCTTGCCCCGAGGCAAAGATGTCGGTGGGCAGCCCCTGGCTGGTCGTCGAACCCAAGGACACCGTGTAGTGCCCGGTTCGGCTGGGCTGGATGTTCTGGGTCTCCATCCACAGCGGCGCGCCGCCCTGGGGTTCCGCATAGAGCAAAAATGTGACCGCGGTGAGAGTCGAGAGCGGTTTTCCGTTCGCGTCGTTCAGCGCACCACTAAAATTGGTTAGAGTCGGCACCACCGGGTTGGAAGCTGAGGCGATGGATTGCCCGATCAACGAAACCGCGAAAAAGCATGTAAACAGGAGCGCGCTAGTGTGAATCTTGCTGCGGAACATGGAATCCTCCGGAATGCGTCATCCGGCCCCGCACTGGCAGTCGCCCGATGTGTGCGTGACTGTGCCTTAAAACAGCGGCACCGTCAACGAAACAACGCTTTAAGCGTTAATTAACCGCGAAGTCCCTATTCCAAAATGAGTTAGCGATGGCCATTAACTGAAACCGGAGGAGCCGCGGGCTAAAATGCTTCAAACTCCGGGCTGCCGCGACTGCTCTGCGGAACCCCGGCCCCTCGACTGCCGCAATGCGGGTGGAGCGCCTGAGGAGAAATTTTGGCCCGCGACTTGGCCAGCGACAAGCTACGTCAACCAAAGTACGGCAGCCCAGTACGGCAGCCCAGTACGGCAGCCCAGTACGGCAGCCCAGTACGGCGCCCTGGAGGAGTTGATTGCCTGGGAAATACCGGCCCGCGCAACAGGCTTCGGCCTGCCTTGCCGTCGGACGGTGTCCTAATTTGCTTTTTTCACCACAGAGACACAGAGTCACGGAGAAAACCTTGAACCTGTAGGAATCAGGACAGAAAAGCCTTGCCAAGCGGTTGGGATTCTCTGCGCCTCTGTGTCTCTGTGGTGAAAAACTAAATTAGGACACTACCTGCCGCCGGGCGTGCTTGCTTCAGCATTCGCCTTGTGCTATTGTAATAGTCGCTAAGTTTGACTCACAGTTCGTCGAAGGCCGGTACCGCCAACCAGCGTCACCCCTCCTACAGCAGCGAATCTTCTCAGCACATTTCAATCAACAAGAATAGGAACATTACCATGGCAGAACAAGGAACAGTGAAGTGGTTTAACGATGCAAAAGGATACGGCTTCATCAGCCGTCAAAATGGGGAAGACGTTTTCGTGCATTTCTCCGCGATTCAAGCGGGCGGCTTCAAGAGCCTCCAAGAAGGCCAAACGGTTTCGTTTGACGTGACCAAGGGCCCCAAGGGCTGGCAGGCGGAGAACGTTACCGCCATCTAGGTGACGACGAGCTCTACGCAATAACCAGATGCCCGGGAGTCGAAAGATTCCCGGGCATTTTTGCGTCTGCGATGTTTGCGTCTACAATACAAAGTCGTTGCAAAATGTATTTTTGCTCAGGAGGAAATGCAAATGAATCGTCGGGATACGGGAAAACTCACTTTGGTCTGCCTGCTGCTGGTGACCGTGCTGGCTGCGGGCAGCGACACCGGCAAGCCGATTTCGGTGAAAGGCTACGTTCTGGATTCAGCTTGTGCGTTCACCAAGGGCCTCCACAAGCCCATCAGCGCGGAGTGCGCCGTGGCCTGCGCCAAGGCTGGGTCGCCGCTGGTGATCCTGACCGCCGACGGCTCGATCTATTGGCCCATTGCCGACACCACACCTTCCTCCGGTCAGAACGAAAAGTTGCTGCCGTTTGCCGGACAGCAGGTCACCGCCGTAGGCAAGGTCTACAAGCGCGGCGGTTCAAGCGCGCTGGTGATTGAGAAGATCGAGGCCGTGGCAGGGCAGAAGTAAGTTCATTCCGCAGGTTCCGTACCTTCTTTAACCATGCTTGAGATACGAGGACAAGGAAATGAAGACCAACGCAATGAAGAAGTTTAGATTTCCGATGCTCGGCGCGGTAGTGGTGATGATGCTGGCATCAAGCGTAGCGCAACCAGCCACCAAGCACCTGTTGAGCGGCGACGAACTTAAGAAGGCGGTGCCGGTGGAGTATTTCTTCCGCGGGCAGAAGGCGACGGTGCAGGTACGGAACGCCGGCGGCGCGCAGTTGGCCGACGGCCGGATGGTGCTGGCCGCGTTGGTGGACGCGTCGGGATATTCGACCGCGATCCAGCAGAAATATCAGGGAATGCTCATCACCGAAACCAAGCTCAAGGTAGGAGGCTTGGAGCTCGCGCCCGGGCAGTATGGATTTGGCTTCACCGCCGAGGGGAAATTTGTGGTGATGAACGTGGCCAACGAAGATGTTCTGAGCACGGCATACCAGAGCGATGACACGCTGAAGCGCCCGGTACCGCTGAAACTGGTGGAGGACGGCGACGGCTACAAGTTGTACGGCGGAAAGAAGTGGGTGGCGATTAAGGTGGAGTAAGGGGAATACTTCTCTTCGTGCGCTTTGCGGAAGCGCTTTGCGGAAGGTCCTGGCGGTCGTTGCGGTCAAGGGCTTTTGATCGAAGATCGCGAACGATCCACGAAGTTCGCGCAGAAAACACAACCTACTTTCCCGCGTCCCGCCTCAATGCCCGCTCCAGCGTCTGGTCCAGCGCAGACTTCGCTTTCTCATATTCCGCTTGCGAGATGCGCCCCTGCTTGTGCTCGACTTCAAGCTGGAACAGTTCCTCTTTCATCACCGTAAGTAACATGGACTGCTGAGAACCTGCCGCGACCGGGGCAGACGCGGCAGCAACGGCAGTCCGAGCCGATTGCGCCGCCGGCTGCGGTCTCGCAGAGCGTGCGACGGGAGCTGGTTCGTAAGCGTCCTCTTCGTCATCGGCTGTTCCGGAAATTCCCGCACGGGCGGCCGCCTGCTGGCGCGTGGCCACGTAAACTCCGCCCGCAATCAACGCCGCGCCAAAAAAGCCGAGAATTGGCCAGCGATATTTCTGCAGCGGATCGGGCGCGTCAATCGGCGGCCCCAATCCGCCACCGGGGCGGCTCTCCGCCTGGCCATTGCCATCGCTGCCCGGGCCCTGTCCGTTATTCCCTTCCACTCGGTCGCCAAGCTTTCCCTCGCCCGAAATCTTGAATGCCAGCGACTGCGCCGGCCCCGTAGTGGAAGCAACCTGCACGTTGGCGTCAGGCTGGTTGGGATCATTCATCGGCTTGAACCCCGCGGTGGGCGCGGCCGTGAACTCCATGCCCTTGGGCATAATCGCCACAAAGTGCTCCAGCGGATACACCGACCTGGGATCAATGTTGGCGCTGCCGGTATAAGGCAACTGGTAGGCGATTTCGAATTGCGTCATGCCCGGCCGCAGCGGAAAAAAGAACGCGTAACGATTTTTTTCTCCTTCGGGCACAGGGTCGGTCTTCAGGGGATTGCCATGCGCGGTCATCGCCGAGGCTTCGATGATCTTCGCGCCCTCGGGCAGATAGAACTCAAGATTGCGCTCGTCCATCTGCGTGCGCGGCGGCTTGGATTCGTTCTGCACTGCGAACATGCGCTGCACTTCGAGCTGTCCCTGCTCGGCCTGCACCCGCATCACGTCGGCAACCACGCTCACGCCTTCCACCTTCTTGGCACTGTCGCTGACCTCGACCTCGACCGAGGTGGATCCCGGCGGCGCCATGCGATGAAAGGTCACGCCGCCATGAATGGCGCGAACGACGTGTGGGGACGAAGTATCGTCAATCTTGAAACTGAAGCCGCCTTTGGAATCGGCCTTGGTGTGCCCGGCTTCCTCCATGCCGGCGCCAATCTTGAGTAGCACCACTTCATCGCCCGCGCCCGGCTTTCCAGTGGTGACGTTCTTCACCGTTCCAGACAAGCTTTGGGCCGCGGCAACGGACGCCAGAATCAACAACGCGAGGACGGGGAAGAAAACAGACCTGGTGGTTTGGATTTGCTTCAAGCTCGGGCCCTCCGGGGCGACGGACTGGATTCGATACGGGCAATTTCCGCGAGCAGCGCCGCGGCTTCGTCCTGCAATTGCGATTTCAGCGACTGATAATCGGTCTCCGGCACTTTGCCCGCGAGATATTCAAAATTCAAGTCGCGAAGATTTTCATACACCGCGTCCTTGCGCTCGCGAAGATAAACCAGACGCGATTTGACGCGACCGAGACTGGGCCGTCCGGGAACGACCAGGATGTAACCCAACACCAGCACCGTCACCGCGCCGCAAATGAACCAGATCATAGATCGGTCTCCCGGGAGATCTGGTCGCGGAAGTTGTCGAGGTCGTCGCGGCCTGCCGGCCCGATGCCGTCGGCCAACGCCGGCGCGGGACGGTCTTTCCAAATGCGCACCAGCCACGCGACCAGTGCGAAGCCCGTAAACAGCACGAAGAATGGCATCAGCCACACCGTCCGATTGAAGCCGGTATTCGGCGGCGCGGCCAGCACGGTCGGCCCATACTTCTGCTCAAAAGCCTGTTCCACCAGGCTGTCGCTGTCTCCACGCGCCACCGCCGTCATCAATTCCGCGCGCATTCCGTCGGACGAAGGACAGCCGACGTGGTTACACTCCAGCAAAATCTGCGCGCATCCGCAGATGCACATCATGCGGTGGCCAATGTCTTTGAAGCGCGCAGCTGGATCAGTCGCGCCGGAAAACGCGCACACCGCCGCGCAAAGGAAAATCACCTGCACGACCCTGCCGCCGCGTCCGGCGATTGACTTCCACGGCCCGCCCATCAATCCGCACCCACAATCGCCGGATCTCTCGCCGGCACTCGCACACTCGCTCGTACCGTCGCCTGTGCGTTCGGGACCATGGCCAGTCCCGTGCCGATCAGCATCACCCACGCCCCCAGCCAGATCCACATCACCAGAGCGTTGAGGTGGGCCTTGATGATGGGCTGCTTGGTGTCCTCGTTCATGCCTTCATACACCAGGTAAACGTCTTCCTGGAAATTGGAGTACACCTGCGGCATGGTCGAGGCCTGCTTGCTGGCGGGATAAAACCGGCGCTCCGGAAACAAAGTCGTGATCAGCCGGTCACCGCGGTAAACATCCATGATCGCCCATTCGCTGGAGTAGTTGGGCTTCTCTTCTTCGGTGTAGGAGCGGCACACCAGCGTGTAACTGCCCAGCGTCATCTTGTCGCCAAAGGCCATGCCCGCGGGATCGCTTTCCTTGTCCTGATTGAAGGCCGCGCCCGCAACCCCCAGGATGGCAATCACCGCGCCCACATGAATGATGTAGCCTCCGTAACGGCGGGTGTTGCGATGGGTGAGCTGCACCATGGACGCGAACAGGTTCTGGCCGGTGTGTCCGGCAATCACGCGGCCGCCGCGATAGAACTCGCTGCCCACCGTCAGCGTCACCAGCGCGCCCAGGGAAATCGCCATCAGCGAATAAAAATACCCGACGTCCTTCCACGGCTTCATGCCAAACGGCGAACCCCATCTCTCCGGTGTCAACATCAGAAAGCACGCCACGCCGATAGCGCCCAGCAGCGGCCATCCAAAATTGCGCTTCAGGCTTTCCACCGACGTCTTGCGCCAGGCCAGCAGGGGACCCACTGCGGTCAGCAGCAGAAGCAGCAGAGCCACCGGCACGGCCACGCGGTTATAAAACGGCGCGCCCACCGTGACTTTGTTTCCCTGCACCAACTCGGAAATCTTGGGAAACCACGTCCCCCACAGCACCGTGAAGCACAGCAGCGTGAACAGCAGATTGTTAAACAGAAAACTGGACTCCCGCGAAATCATGGATTCCAGCTTGTGTTCGCTGCGCAGGTGGTCGCGGTTCTTCACAAAGAAAAACGTGAACACCGCCAGCGTAAGAATCAGAAACCATCCAAACCAGGGGCCAATGCCCGATTGCGCGAAAGCATGCACCGAACTGATGATGCCGCTGCGCGTCAGAAATGTTCCCAGAATCGCCAGCCAGAATGTTAAAAATACCAGCCACATGTTCCACACTTTCAACATGCCGCGTTTTTCCTGCATCATCACTGAGTGGAGAAACGCCGTGCCCATCAGCCAGGGCATGAACGAGGCATTCTCGACCGGGTCCCAGCCCCAGTAGCCGCCCCAGCCCAGTACTGCGTAGGCCCAGTGAGCACCCAGAAAGATGCCGCACATCAAAAACGCCCAGGTCACCATCGTCCAGCGGCGCGTGACCTGGATCCACTTCTCGCCGGGATATTTCATGATGAGCGCACCCAGCGCAAACGCAAACGGCACGGTGAATCCCACATAGCCCAGGTACAACATCGGCGGATGGATCACCATCTCGGGATATTGCAGCAGCGGATTCAGGCCCGCTCCATCGGCCGGGACCGTCCCGGTCACGATGCCGAATGGATTCGCCGCAAGATTCAACAGCAGCAGGAAAAATGTCTGCACCCCGGCGATGATCGCCGAAGCCCACGCAAACAGCAGCGGATCGGTCGCCGACCGCAATCGCAACACGAACGCATACGCCGAGAGGATCAGCGACCAGAACAGCAGCGAGCCTTCCTGCCCCGACCACAACACCGCAAACTTATAAGGACCGGGAAGGTCGCGGTTGCTGTGATGGGCAATGTAGGAGATGGAAAAATCATCGGAAAATGCGGCCGTGACCAGCACCGCCGAGGCCAGCACGACCACAAAGAACAGCGCGATGCCGGCGCGCCGGGCGGTTTCCGACAGCCGCGATGATCCGGCGGACGGAAATGCCAGCGCGGCGATGCCCGCCAGGAACGAATAGACCGCCAGCCCGAGAGCCAGCAGAAGCGCGTAACTTCCGATTGTCGCCATGGTGGGGGAACCCTAAGGCCATTTTTTCAGAAAGGGCCCCAGTACGCAATGACTAGACCCGATCCTGCACGCCCGGAAGTACCACAGCGTCCCCTGGCAAACCCGACGACGCAGCCAACTGCAGCCGCGTCAAGCCCGAAAAACAGGCACCCCTCGGGCCGCGAACTACGCCCGGCGGCGCTGCTCCCGCGCAGCCAGCACTTCCCGCTCCGCGCGCAGCCAGTCCTCGACTTCATGACCGGTGGAGGGCCCACGCTGCTGGTAAAGCTCGAACGCGCGCTGACGAATCGCTTCCTCCATGCTTGCCGACGAAATTACGGAAACCGTTTTCGCAACCCGGCCCGGCGCAGCTCCGCTGCTCGCGGCGGCGGCCTTGGCCCGCGAGTTCGCGATGGCCCCCGCCGGCACCAGTACCGGCACTTCTCCGGCCGCTTCTATCTCGCTCACGGTTGCGTTGGGCTTCACCGTTTCAGATACGCTGGTGGTTACTTTCACTTCTGGCTTGCTTGGTTGCGCTTCGGTTGCGCGTGGATTGGTCTTGCGGGGCGAAGGTTTTCTCGGCATGACGGTTACTCCTTTACTCCTGAATGGTTTTTTAGACCCGTCTTCCATCTGGTTGAGACACGTACACCTCACCCGGAACGGGTGCGCCTCAACTTATTCAGTTTTGCTGGGTCATGCTCTATTTTACTCAATCCTCTGCGAACCGGCAACGCGACTCCGCGAACGTCAGCGCCTTTCAGCGGATCCATCCCGATGATTTCTCGACCCCACCGCTCCGCAGTCATCCCGACGCCCCGCGTTCCTGCCAGCGGGGCGAGGGATCTCCGGGAAGTCGCGCACAGGCTCGATCCAAATTGTGCCACGATCCGCCCCTGCCCATCTCCCAACCCCGCCGCCGTCCAACGCTCCCTTGATATAATCTGGTGCAGCCGCATGGCGCTATCGTCTAGGGGTTAGGACGGAAGATTCTCAATCTTCAAACACGGGTTCGATTCCCGTTAGCGCTACCAACTATCTTCCGCTATGACCCGCTAGATCAGCGGGTTTTGTTTTTGCTCAAAATCGTTGCTAACACTCGCTAACCGCAATTGGCAGTCACAGTGGTACACAAAATGGTGCACACCTCTTTCGGAAGTCCGAGTGCGAAAATCGTAACCGCATTCCGAACAGAGGTGTTTTTCATTCCAGCGTCCATGAAGGAAGCCGAAACCGCCTCACCGCCGATCAGCCGTGACGAGGCAAGAGGCCTCAGTGATGCACGTCCGTCCCCTTACTGGGCGGCGTGGATCTTAGAGGTGGCAAGAAATAGGGTCAAACGGTGGGGGGGCTAGGAGGTAGAGCGTTTGGAAACTGCCCTCCATAGTAACGAATGGGTAAACAGGGCGCGGCGTGGGGTAGGTCAATGAGTGAAATCGCCTGTTTTCGTCACTTAGCGTCTTGCGGGGTACTCACGAGAGCAAGAAACCTCGGAAAATCGAAGTTATGACATCGGCCCGAAAGGAGCCCTACGCAGCGCCCTTGGTTTGCGTAGTCGCGCGCTCGCCCAGATGCTCGCTTCATCTTCAAGGCTTGTGAGAGTAGCCAGTGCCGATTCAATCTCGCGCCGCTCAGCGTGATGATCAGCGTTGCCTTTCAGGTCTTGCAACCTGTCGGCCACAGCGTCACGAGCAGCGACCGTTGCCCCGGATGCGCTCAAAACAAATGTAGTAGGGCCTGCCGCAGATTATGGAACTGCTACCCCATTCGCGATGAGTTGTTTAGGTCTGTTCCACGCGCCCGATGGCGGACCATGCTTGCCGGAAACAACTGGAGTGCTCCAACGAGCACAAATCGTCGCCGGAGAAATCCGCTACCTGGGCAAAGAAACAGATCGCAAATGGGAAGAGGGCGAAGAAATCGGCTTACTGGAATTCGCGGCAATCGAATATGGGCGCAAAGGCAAAGTCGTAGCTAGCGAGGAAGTGAAGACGGCAATTCAGAGGATCGGCATCAGCGGGTGTGCCCGCGAGAGCGGCTTTGATCGCAAGAACGTCATCCGAAAGTTGGTTCGGGCATCCCCGTAAAGCGCAACTCGTACACCGAATTTGTACTCCTGCAACAATTGCGTCAGACCCTTTCGCCGCTTCAGAGTTAGGCCGCTCCTGCCACGATCTTTGTAAGTGCTTACGACTGCGAAACCATGCTTTTGGGCATATCGCTGGATCGCAGTCGCTTGATATGCGAGGGAGAGCTTCTGTTCGTCCGTCGACATCCGCAGATACTGCGCGGCCCGGGATCGGTGAGTGGAAATCCGTGCCGCTCATTATGGTCATTCTCAGCATCAAAGACCCGCATTTAAGCCTTGTCAATACCAAAAGAAAGCGAAGACCATCCCCGCCTAGGCTTTTCTCGATGCTGCAAGTTCTTATTCTTCGGTTCTTGCCCCCACGCGGGCAACGACCTCCCGGAACGCAGAAAGGTCACTGAGTCGTTCTCCGCGACTCATCCACACGTCGCTTGAAACGAGGTAGAACCTCGTTCGGTGATCCATGTTGGGAAGCACGTGAAAGTCCAAAAAGGAGTTGTTGTCTTGGCTAAGTCTGGCGAAGAGTGTCACAAGCCTCCGCTCATGCGGAGCGAGATTAATCCGCCAATGGATTGCCCCACTCGGTTTTCGCACCATTCGAGCAACGAGTACCGAGACCATCGAGCCGTCGCCTAGTTGGAGTAGGCTGCGCCATTTGCTTCCGCGTCGAACAATCGAAACGTGGTCGGGAAACATCGCTGCGATCTGCCCGACAAGCTCCTCACGCAAGGACGATCTTTTGCGCCTGGAGTCAACCCAAACGGAGTGGGAAGGATTACCATGTCCGATTAACTCATAGGCTCTGGCCAAACTACCAAAGCGTCGAACGTAAGTGGAAGGTGACGCCACGTCGGGCGAGTTCTGGATCATATCAATGGTCAGTATCCCTTGGCTGGAAAGCAGCTTTCGCAAGCTATTCAACAAGTCCTCGTCCGATCTTTTAATGGTCCGCCTTTCCAAGATTCCCTGCGCTTTCAGAAACGTTGCGTCATCTACGATTGGCTCGAACGCTTTCGGTGTTAGAACCCACTCCGACCTCGGCAATCTCACAGAAGGGGTATAGAGTCTGCTGGAGGTTCGACCAAAGACATGACATCCGATGTACTTCGGGTGGGTTAATACAAGATGGGCTGACCTGTAGTCCCACCCTGACTCGCCGACGTACCTAACACCTCTGCGGTTAAGCTCACGGGCAATGGCATGGACGGTCAGCTTCTCGGAAATGAGCATTCCGTAGATCTCGTTGACGCACTGCACTTCGTGAGCTGGGCCGGGAACGAGGATGACCCTGTCGGTTGCTATGCTCTTGTGCTCACCCGTAGCTAATTCCTGCTTTGAAACTCCAGTGGGTGAAATCAGCATCCGTCGAAGACCATAACCGGGGACTCCGCCTTGTTTGAACCCAAGGCACGCCAAGCGCTTCATTCCTGCGAGGACTTTGACGCCCAATTCTCGGCTGTACTCGCCCGCCATTGTTCTCTTCAGCGCTTTCATAATTAGGCTGGAAAGGGACCCGTCGTTGGCAAAGGCCTCGGCACAGTAATGGACCGGAACCCCAGCGGCCTTGCAAACAAACTCGTAATGTGCAGACTCGTCAGTGTCTTGGAACCGTCCCCATCGGCTTACGTCGTATACGAGTACGGCCTTGAAATCAGCAGTCCCGGCGACTACATCCTGGAGCAGCTGTCGAAGCCCCGCTCTGTTTTTTAAGACTAGGCCGCTCTTTGCGGCATCAGAATAGGTCTTGGTGACACAGAAACCGTTTGACTCCGCGTACCTCTGGATCGCGCTGGACTGATTTTCTAGAGAATACTGCTGATGTTCTGTTGACATGCGAAGGTATAGGGCAGCGGGGGTTGGCGAAGATGGTATAGCCATGATAAGCCTCCTTTTTTGAGGCTTATCGGCTGTGGTCAGCAAAGACTTTAGCGGAAAACGATGATTATTTTTGGGCAGGGACTTGGTGTTCGGATTTCGTAACAAATCAAGATTCATAACGGGAGGAAGGGGGAATCTGGCATACTTCCGGTAAAGCAGAAGGCGGCAATGCCCATCACAGCAAAGATCGAAGTCTTGATCGCGGAACTGGCCGCGATTGAGCTGTGGGATGTCATGTATCGGAGCGCTGCCAAACCCGACTTGATGGATCAAACAGCATTCGAGGCACGGCAAGCCCGGCGACAGCATATTCACCACGACATCCAGATGCTCCAAGAGAAGAATCGAGACGAGCGCGACCGTTCTTCTTAAATTCTTCCGGTGGATACTCCCATCGAGTTTCGCTCCATTTGTTTGCTTTTAAAAAACTCGCGCAAGGTCTGAAGGAAACCACAAATTATGTTTTTCTTCCGCCGGTTCACTTCCACAATAGTATTGGCGTCGGTGCTATTGGTTCCGGTGTCTCCGCAGACATCATCCAACCCACCGACACAACAACCGCAAAAGCCACAGCCGAAATGTACGAATAACGGTACCCGACTGCTGAAACAGCCGTCAGGCCCGTTAAGTTTTTACTAATCTATAGTTTACACCTGGAATAAACCCCCGAGGAATGCATCGCACACAATGTTGCCAAAGGTTTTATTGAGTGATGCCAAAGTCGTGCGTCCGTCAGACTCTTGTGGGAATGAACTCTAAAAAAGCCGAAATGGATCCCCGCGTCTTGCCTGCGATACAGGCTGTGGTCAGCTTGTGCGAGAAAGCATTCGACCAGCTAGATCACGCGAGCGTATGGATGCAATCAGTGCACACTCTGAAATACGAGATAGGAATCCAAGGAAAGAGCGCCGTCTTTTATCGGTTCTTCATCCCATTGCTGGGTGTGGCAGTTTTGCCGCCCTTTCCTTCTACCCCGTCAAACGGTTGGGGGGATAGCTATACAGACGGGAAAACTGCTACACCCCCGTGACGTAACTCAACTATGCCACCTCACAGCCCGACGTGTTCTGTTTTCGTAACAAGTAGCTCCCAGGGGCTTGGCTTTTGTCATTGACTGTGAAACCGCTAATTCTGTGCTAGCCGCAGCCAGCGGACGCAGAGGCGGTGCGGTGAGCCGACTTTGCGCGAGTTGGGAGCGCACCATAGAGTCAGTGGGCATGGAACCCTGTTACGTTTTCGTAACAGACACCTACTCTGCGTTTGGTGTGCCGTAGGTTGTGTTATCTTCCCGTCGAAGTGCCTGTGATTGTCGCTAGAGGCCTAAACGCCGCGAGCTATTCGCGTCAAATTGGAGATCGATTACTGATTCAAGCGTGTTTACGATACTGGTCATCGAGAGCGACCAAGATAGCTTGGATGTGGTTAGAGCTGCCTTGGAACAAACAGGAATTCATGTGCTTGGCGCAACCGATGCGCAAGTTGGGTTCCAGACATTCCTTACGTTCCGCCCGCAGCTCGTCCTCGTCGGTACCCCATCGCCGGATATTGGCGGCACCACCCTCCTTGAAAAAATAGTGAACGTCGATCCGGGGGTAGACGTGATAGCAGTCGCCGCCCACTATTCTGCTGACTCTGCGGTTGAAGCCATTCAAAAGGGGGCCTCAGACTACATTGCCAAGCCACTCGACCTTGATTGCTTACGAGGGCAGGTCTTGGCTCGCGTGACGGAAGCGCAGAATAGAGCGAAGACTCTCCGGCTCGACTTGGAACTCCTGGACGCTTGTCAGTTTGAAGGAATGGTTGGCCGGAGTCCGTTGATGCTGGAGCTGTTTGCACGTATACGCAGAGTTGCGCCACACTTCCTAACCATCGTCGTGACGGGAGCATCCGGCACAGGGAAGGAGCTGGTTGCACAAGCATTGCACCGCTTGAGCCCCGCAAGGCATGGCAAGTTCGTTGTGTGCAACTGTTCGGCTCTAGTGGAAGACCTCGCCGAAAGCGAATTGTTCGGGCACGTTCGAGGCTCGTTTACTGGTGCTAACCAGGACAAGATCGGTCTATTCGAACATGCGGACGGGGGAGCAATTTTCTTGGATGAGATAGGGGAGCTCTCTCCTTCCGTCCAAGCTAAGTTGCTCAGAGTCTTGCAAAATCGCCAAGTCCAACGTGTGGGATCCCTGATTTCGCGCAACATCAACGTGCGAGTGATCGCTGCGACCCACCGAAATTTGAAGGCGATGGTGCGAGACGGTACTTTTCGTGAAGATTTGTACTACCGCCTCGCCGTGGTCGAGATCAAGCAACCAGCTCTAATTGATCGTCGTGAGGATTTGCCTTTGCTGGAAAGACACTTCCTGCAGAAGTTTGCAATTGAATATACGAAACCCATCGCTGGTCTCACACGGAGGGCCCAGGCTCGACTTGCGAGTTACCCTTGGCCAGGCAATGTTCGGGAACTCGAAAACGCAATCGGGCACGGCTGCATGATGACCGATGGGACACTCGTCGATATTGGGGATCTCCCGGAGCGGTTCAAAACGGGGATTCTTGAAGACGCCTCATCCGACAACAGACTGCTTCCCCTCGATGAATTGCAAAGAAGGCACCTACTCCGAGTGCTGGAGAGCGTGGGTGGAAACAAAGCCAGGGCGGCGCAAATACTCGGTATTGGCCGGGCGACGATCTATGAAATGCTTGCCAGGATGACCCTTCAACAACGAACTTCTCCTGTGCGCGAGGGTCTTGCATGGAATGGCTGATGGCGGTTGCTGTTTTCGTATTGGGTGCCTCGGTAGGCGCTCTAGTCGACGCCATTCGGTATCGAGGCGAGATGGCGAGTCTGCGAGAAGCGCTTGCCAGGGCTACACCGCGGGAACTAAGTCCTGGAGACTGAACTACCGGCGCCGACTCAGAGCGCTCGAATCGTATGCTGCTTCGACAAGCCCAGCAATGAGATGGGTTCTCGTAAGACTAGAGGCACGCTCGAAGACGAAGGGTGCCGAGGCCACCCGGTCAATCTAAACATCTCATTTCACTGTGAGCATCACGGGCAGAGAGTGCCGCAAGGTACCCGATGTCCCCGTAATTGTGATCGCATAGGTTCCTGGAGGAGTTCCCGATCCCTGTGGCGCAATGCCGGCTCCTCCACCACAAGCACTCATAAGCATCAGAGATGCAATCGCTGTCAGCAGCATCGCAGCACGACGTGTGGTGGCCCTCCTTCTAGGCCGCGCGAACATCATCCCGAACAGACCGATGCCGGACAACTGAATCGAAACGGCATAGATCCACGAGCGGCGCGACTGCTGAGGTGGCAATAGCTGCGCGGTGGCTGACGTAGTGGCAACGGTCATCGTCGAGAGCCCTTGGCTTCCGCCGGGCGTAATTGAATTCGGCGACTCACTACAGGTCGTGTTTGGAGGGAGCGTGCCGCAACTTAGCTTGACTGCATTGGTAAACGGTCCTCCCGTCGCACTGACAGTAAGCGTGTAGATCGCCAGCGACCCGCTCAGAACAGTGTTGCTGCTGGGTGAAGCGGTCAATGTGAAATCTAGTCCTGTGCCGCTGAGCTGCACGGTTTGGGAGTTTGTACCGGCATCATCACCAATCATCAAGGCTCCCACGCGGGTTCCAGGGGCCCTTGGAACAAAAGTGATATTGATTGTGCACGCGGTGCCGGCCGCCAGAATTCCTGCGCAATTATTGGTCTGCGTAAAGTCTCCGCTCACGGCAATGCTGTTGATGTGCAAAGCGGTGCTTCCGGTACTGGACAGAGATACGCTCTGAGGGGTGCTAGAACTGCCAACTTGCACGCTCGGAAAAACCAGGCCCGAGGGGCTTAAGGCGACGTCTGCGCCGGTGGAGGCGTCACCGCTCAAGGTAATGATGTGGGGTGATCCAGCCGCATCATCTCTGATCGAGACGGATCCGGTACGATGCCCCGTCACTATCGGAGCAAACGTAATCGACAAGTTGCAACTGCCGGCTGCGGGCACGCTCGTTGCACAGTCATCAGTTTCCGAAAAATCACCGCCAGCAGTCAAGATCGACGTGATCGACAGCGGGGAGCTACCCATGTTACGGAGAAGTGCCAGTTTAGGTTGGCTGGTCGAGCCTACGGTCTGCGTGGCAAACTGCAGGACTGCCGGACTGATAGCCACGGACGGTGCCGAACTCGCAGCAATCTTGACCACAAATGCGTCGGCGCTTCCCCCGAGCATGCGTTGGAAGGTCGCCTGAGTCGTCGGGAAATCCGGCGAACTCGTTGTGCCGGCTACGTATAAATTTCCATTGGAGTCACAAGCTATTCCCGCGACGGAGTCATCCGCATTGCCGCCAAGGTAAGTGGCCCAAAGCTCGGAGCCGCCGGTTGGATCAATTTCGACCAGCAGAACGTTAGCTCCGCTTGCAGGCGCCTCGATTGCATTTACTGTTCCCAACGAACTACTAGAAGTGGAGCCCGACACGAAGGCATCGCCATTTGTGTCGACTACGATCGATGTGGGGCCGAAGTCATTGTTCGGACCCAGAAATGTGGAGTACGACAGTCTTGATCCCGTCGGGTCGAACTTGGTGACATAACCGTAGCCACATCCGAATCCGGACACTGCAGGATCGCATATGCTCGTGGAGGTGAGGGGGAATGTCCCGTCGCTGTAAGCTGCTCCGGTAATATATGCTGAACCAACGCCATCTACTGCGATCGCATTGATAGTGGTTAGCAGGCCGCTGGATTCATAGAAGTAGGTTGAATACTGGAGACTTCCAGAACTACTGAAGTTGCTGACGAATCCAACGGCGTTGTCCCATTGGGCCGTGTCGTTTGTGAGGTACGCACCAGCTGTGACGGGCAGGTTGTATGTGTCTGTAAAGCCTGCCACATAGGCGCTCCCGGCGCTATCCAGCGCCATGCCGCTGATGATCGTGGATGGGGCAGGCCAGCACGGCGTACCTCCACAGTTGAGTGGTACGTTCGAATTACCACCGAAATAAGTGGAATAGACCAAGGATGATCCATCCGAGTTGAACTTGGTCAGGAATCCATAGGTTCCAAACAGCCCACCTTGATTGGCACTGACGATAGGCTGGTAAGCGTTAGCTATAGGGAAGTTGGTAGACGACGTGGATCCGCCGATGATCATGTTTCCAGTGCTGTCGATCGCAATGCCGGACGGGATGTCGGAGCCGTTTCCTCCGAGGTACGTGGAATACAAGAGTGATGAACCACTGGCAGAAATCTTGGTAAGGAAAGCGTTAAATGCACCGGGATATGTTCCCTGATAAGGATTCACCAATGGGAAATCACTCGACCCTGTGCTTCCGGTGACATATACGTTATTCGAACTGTCCAATGTTAGTGCATCCCCGTAGTCCTGGCTGTTCCCGCCCAGATAGTCGGCATATATGAGGTTTGACCCCGTGGTGTCGAGTTTAGCTACGAACGCATGACGAACTCCGGCGGGTAGCGATCCCAGTGTCGTGAGGGGAAAGTCGGTTGAGTCTGAGTAACCGGCGACGTAGACGCTACCCGTGGTGTCAACGGCAATTCCGCGAGCCACGTCGGTCCCACTCCCGCCAAGGTAAGTGGAGTAGACCAATACTGGATCAATCACAAGCGGCGTGCTGCGCTCGTATTGGGACAATTGAAAGCCAATATGGGTTGAATCGCGAAGCATATATCGACCGAGGACGGGTATGTGCTGTCCATTGGTTTCCTGGTAGACAACCGGACTCTTGAATTGAAGGTCGCCGTTTCGCGTTTCCAAGACGAGGTCGCCGTCATGGTCAATGCGCATCCGCCGAGCGCCTTTGACCTCAAATTGAATCAGAGTGGGATCGGCACCCGGCGCGACCTCGAAATCGTATTCAAGCTGGCGATGATTGCCATAGTACAGCAGATCAACGCCCGGATAGACATCCTTGCTCCGAATCCTCCCGTAGGTTGGCACGTTTGTTTGCCATTTGGCGGGATTGTTTCCAATGAAGTAGTTGACTTTCCCAGGTTGCAGATCTTCGCCCACAACAACCGAGGTCCGATTTCCCCCAACCAGGCTAAACTGCAACGCTACCGCTGGAGGCCGAGGCTCATTCGTGGTCCTTGCACCGATAGTTTGCGGGTTCTCCAGGCTTTCTGTCGGTCGCAGAGAAAGGACTATGCCGCCTGCGGTAAGGAAGGCTGTATATCCATTGCCCCGAGAGAGAAACTTGACTTGGGCATCCGTTTGACCCTGATTGGCTTCGAAGGTCAACGGCAACTTGCCGTAGCTTGCATGAGGCTGTCGGCCCTGGGATATCGACTGTTGCCCGTGGCAGGCTGTTGCCGCCACTGCGGCCCAACACAGCATCTTCGCAACGCCGCGCAATCGCATTTTCTTACTCCTCATATCTAACAATCGTGAATTGGGGTTGGCCACTTACTTGGCTGCGACGTGCTCCGTGTTTCGGTGGGGCGATCCGGCACTGCGAGACTCGTCGCACCTAGAAGGGATGCACGCGCTGTGCCAAATTGGCAGATCGTCAACACAATCTCACTAATTTCGCAGTGATGGACTTTACCCCCGCGAAATATCTAAGGCCGCACTCCGGCGTTGCGCTGTCACTTGTCGCTATCCGGGATTAGTGTCCCATCAATAGACATAAAGCGTGGGTGGCAGCTCCGGTCGCGAATAGCGGACGAGATTTTTGAACAGTTGCGACCTAATGCCCATTGCTGCGGTTTAAGGGATCTTTCCGAAGGGCACTTACGTCTGGATTGTGGATGAGTTTCCGGCGATCAGACACCCCTTCTTCGATTCGAGCCGCTAAGGAATTGGAGCCGCTCAACGACCAGGGAACCCGGCCAAGAGCCTTGTTTCGAGACTAGATGGAAGTTTGTACGGTCGCGACTCTCGACCTTGCCGTTGCGATAAGAAGAGCGCAACGAGCAGCATTCAGCCGAGTAGCACTGTGCGGGGACAACCCCAAGTTAGTCCGCTCGGCCTAACTGATCGCGGTGAACCTAAGCGTACCTTGAAGACCAGACTGCCAAGGTTACCGACCGAAAGTAAAGTCACAGCTTCTTGAGGACTGGGGCCCTCTTGTCGTTGTTGAATTCCTTGCATCTGCCTCAGGGGGTGCATGTTCAGCCCTGTCCCTCCCGCCACGCTTCGCTTGGTACAAGCCGGCATCCGCACGACGCAGCAGCGACTCAATGCTTTCGGCGGGACCAGCAGCGGCGACCCCCATGCTAACTGTCGCGGTTACGGATCCGAGCGTAGTTAAGAACTGGCTGCTCGAAATGGATTCTCGAATTGAGTTGGCTCGTTGGATAGTCTTCAGCAAATCGCAACCGGGCATTACGATCAAGAATTCCTCTCCGCCGTAACGTCCAACGCCATCGTAGTCGCGCAAACTCGCGGACAGCTGCTTGGCGATACCCTGAAGGACATAGTCTCCGCCTTCATGCCCAAGCGTGTCATTCACTGCTTTGAAGTGATCGACATCAACGAGAATGACTCCCAATGGCCGCGCATCGCGCCTCGCGCGGGAGAGTTCACGCTGCAGAAACGTCACAATCGCGGAGCGGTTCCACAGGCCGGTCAGGAAGTCGTGGCTTGCGGCAACCTTCAAAGCATGATTTGCAGACGCCAACTTCTGCTGGAGTCCAACAATTCGGGCACCAACCAATAGACGTGCCTTGAGTTCGAGCGGATCAAATGGTTTGGTGAGAAAATCATCGGCTCCCGCGTCCATCGCTTCCAACATTTCTTGCTTCTTGGTCTTGGCTGTGAGCAAGATACAGTAAACATACGGCTCGTTCTCCGGGCGCGCGCGCAAGCGTCGGCAAAGTTCAGTACCGTCTATTCCAGGAAGAACCCAGTCCAGCAGTGCAAGCTGCGGCGCGTTCGTAGTCTCCAATACCTTCCACGCTTCCAGACCGTTCCTTGCGCAGATGAAGCGTATGCCCCACTCGCTTAGGTGTTCGGTGATCAGCTGGCGGTAGACTGCAGAGTCTTCGGCTAGCAGTACGATCACAAATACTCCCCTTGGTAGTGCTCCGCAGGTTCGGTTTGCTCTCCAGTTGCCTGGTCAGACGGAGAGGGAGGCGGCTCCGAGCTGGGAGGCCCCTCGGGTGCAGGCAGCACGCTTGTGATGGCGCTAATAAGGGCTACCGCATTGTTTTCGAGGTCGAGGGACGACTTCTCTAGATAGGCCGCCGCACCGTCCTTTCTCAACTTGGCCTCATTTGTCTTTGAGAGACCAGTCAAGACGATGACGGGAATTTGTTCAGTAGTCGTGTTGCGCTTTAGCTCACCGAGGACTGCGGTTCCCTCCAAGCCGGGTAACATCATGTCTAATAAGATGAGATGGGGGCGGAAGTCAATGGCAGCTGCCAACGCCTCCCGACCGTCTCCGATGCCATGGACTTCATACCCCGCTTTTTGCAGCGCCTTCTCGATTGCAAAGCGCAAAAAACGGCTGTCTTCGATCAAGAGAATTTTCATTCAAACCACTCCTATTCCAGAAACGCATTCACTCCCACGATGGAGGGATGGAGCCTTGTCGGTAACTCTCCGCTCTCTATCAACGGGGCTTCCCATGGAACCAAGCACGTCCTCAGGTTCACCTGCGGTCTTTAGGGGCTGCCTAGTTGAGCGGTGGAAAGGCAAGAACGGCACCATGCGCGGTCGCGCAGGCCCCTGCCTTGTCCCAGCGCACGACAGCATCTTCGACTGAGCAAAAACCACGAATCCCCGTTTGGTTGATCGCCAACGGCGAAGCACTCACAGCGTATTGGATCACCACACCCCCCGCGCTTCCGCCAGGAGCTAGGGTGTAGGTGTAGCCGCTCTTGCCACTTCCACTGGGGTTACCATTGTTGGCCAGCACGCCATCAATCAAACAAGCGGTTGCCGAGGAAGGGGCACAGACCGCCGCGATGGGGCCTCCCAGACTGAGCATCGATCCCGCGAACCCCACGGTCGGATACGTTGAGCTGTATGCGATTTCCGCAGTGTTTGCAGTACGAACGCCAGCAACGGCAGATGACTCATTGGCGGCGATACGAGCCCGCAAGAGATTTGGAATCGCAATGGCGGCAATGATCAAAATGATTGCCACAACGATCAAGAGCTCAATCAGTGAGAAGCCCTGTTCTTGATCTTGAGCCTCGTGCATGGATAGCCCTCCAGAGTCAGTATCGTATTTAGGATTCGATCTGACATTGCAATCTCAGCACCACTTCCGATACTGAGCCTGCGATAGCTTCTATGTTGTAAATTCTGGCCTGCCCTTTAACGCAGGAAGGAAGGGGTGTCTGTGCGGCTAACACAATTCCAGATTGCGGACACTAGCAAGCAGTTCATGGATTGGGGGGTACTGCTTTCCATGAAGCTTTTTATAAATTGGGGGGCGAGGCAGTACGTCTTTCGGTTTGGCGATTGACATGCTGCTCCACGGTTCATGGGACAAGCCAACGTTCGCCTCGACGGCCTTCTCGTATCAACCGATCAGGCATTGCTGCTAGTCGTCGAGAAGATACTCGACAAGTGTGCTATCGCGATTGAAGTCTGTGATGACCTTGATTCGGCTACGTTCGCGCTCACACACCGGCGCTTCGACATAACTATTGTGGACTGGAACGACACCTACCAGCCACCTCGCATCGTTGGTGCCACACGTAGATCGTCCCAGAACAGCAACTCGACGATCGTGGCGGTAGTGGAACGCGGTACCGAGATGTATGCGTTACTTGCGGGGGCGAATTTCATGATCCACAAACCCCTCAACCTGGAGAGTGCCAGCAGGTGTATGCGGGCAGCCTACGGAACGATGCTGCAGCAGCGCCGCCGCGCCGCCCGAGTCCCCGTCAACCTGCCCGCAATTCTAAGAATCATGGACGGCGATCAAATCGGGGCGACGATTTGTGACATCAGCATTGGCGGTGTGGCTTTGACATGCAATCGGGCATTGCATATCTCTAGAAGCGTTTCGATGTCTTTCTGTCTTCCCGGCTCAGATCGGTCACTTTTCCTGGCGGGCACCGTGGTAAATAAAGACGGCACCGGGAGGGTCGGAATTCGTTACTCCTTCGTCTCCGAAGAAGATCGCACGGTTCTGCAGGAATGGTTAGCCGCTGAGTTGGCATTGTTGGATCAAGCAGAGATTCCCCTGGGGATTGTAAACAACGATATCCATTAACGACGAGGTATTGTTTGAGGATTTCGAGGACGGAGAGCAGTGATCATTGAGGCCAAACCCGTTGCAACTGAGTCAGCACCTGAACTGAGTTCTGTGCAAGTCGCCAGTCGTGGTGTTCCGATCACGGTCACAGCGTACCGACTCGGTGACAAATTTCTATTCGACGGACTTGCGGTCGAAGCTAGCCCCGGCCAGATCCTTGCGCGGGTAGCTGGGACCTTAGTCATCGGAGAACTCGTTTGTCTGCAAGGCCCAGCAAGGCCAATCCATCCACGATTCCAGCAGCATGCCTGCGTCCGAGAGAGGCTAGGTGACAGCTACGCTTTCGACATTCTCTCCCTGAACGAAAGGCAACGAGAATGCCTTGAGACAACGCGCGATTGGTATCTTACGCTCGCGCTCGAAACGTAGGACAGGACTCCTCCACAAATGAGTGTCCGATTGTTGGACTGGTGTCTCGTATGCGTACAACGCCCGGAAAACCGAGCGCCCGGTACGGAGCCGTGGCCGCCGTTGCGACCATGCGAACGGAGTAGGGAGCTATGCGTGTCCGGTAGTTTGTTGATGCCACGGAGCAGGGAGCGAATATGACGCCCGATATGGAATTTCAGTGTCTCTTGATTTCGAGTGACCAACAGATCGTTAACACCGTGAACAGGCACCTTCGAAGCCTGTCGATCAAAGCGGAGCTGTGTTTGACTTCGTCCAAAGCCTATGACCTCCTGAAGAACGGTGGTTTTGATCTTACCGTGATCGACTGGCAGGATGACTCGGGCGAACTCGTTAAACAGATTAGAGAGGCCCCCAGTTGGAAGAAGCTTACTGTAGTTGCCATTTGCGAGAGGGAAGGGCCAGCACCTAGTGCCCACTTTGTGCTGCACAAGCCTGTGACCGACACCCACAGCGCTAGCTCGTTGAGGGCCGCCTACTCGCGGATGCTCTTCGATCACCGCCGCCATGCGAGGTTCGCGATTATGCAGAGAGTCGGGGCAACTTGTCAAAACAAACGAACAGTAGATGTGTTGGTTCTAGACATTGGCGATGGAGGTTTTGGGTTTAGCAGCAAAGAACAATTTTTGGTCGGCGATCTCCTGGAAATACGTCTCGGTTTGCCCGGAACCAAACGAGCCATCCACATCGAGGCGCAGGTACGATGGACCCGGCAACACGGCGTAGTGGGTTGCGAATACGTTCGCATCCCACCTGTCGATCTGAATATCCTCCGAGATTGGATTAGAGGCAAAGCGCAAGTAAAAAAGCCTCTACTAGACTTTTCAACGGGGGCGGGTGCCCCAGCTTTTTGAACTCGCCAGGCACCTTAAACACCGTGGATGATTGTGGATTCATTGGGCATCAGTTTCCGCTTTGGGGCACCGGAGCGACACCGACGGATCGCACGGTTGATTCGCTCACAGTGCATCCTATCTACGTATAGGAAAATCAAAATCTCGTGCTCGAAATTTCTCATGACTTTCTATGGCTCCGAACACGATATAGAGATTCGAGAACCCGAACCCCTCACCGTTCCAGCAGCGTGGGACAATTATCGGCTCGTCTTAGCGCCGCGCGCCCGGTCAGACCGCCCGTTTCTCCCGCCTCCAACTCTTGCCAAATCCAATGCGGAAGGCGCACCCCCGACCTAGGGCCAGGGGCCTTGGCATTCTCAATTCAAGCGCTGACTAGCGAATTGGCTTCGGCGATAAGCGTCGCACCCACTTCATCCGGTTACCGGTTCTGTCGAGAAGGGGGTCGCTGTTGAAGGTGTGCTTTATCAACCAAGCCCACGAGAGAGGCTTCGGGCGGGACCTTCGCTGCTGTCCGAAAACGGCAAAAATCGCGTTGGTTGTCTGGTTGATTGCCCGGGGGGCAAATAGCCCGAAACCTCGAACGGAATGCCTGTAGCGTTCCACGATGTGTTGACCCCACCGCTCAACAAACTCTTCCTTTGAACATTGCACTTCGACCTTGCGATTCAACTTCTTGTCCTTGTACCAAAATGCGACAGTTCGGTCGGTAATCAAGGTAATGCGATGCTCCGCGATGGGGGGCCGTCTGGTGTATCGGCCCGCATACTTGAGGAAGTGTTCTTTGTCTTCGAATGACTGAATGTTGATGCTCCACCAGCGTTTCTCCTGCCGGCAGAGGAGTTCATCGAATCGCCCCCTCGGAATCCTTGTGACCAGTTGGCCCGCCTGCGCAGCTGCGCGCAGAATCGCAATCACGGCTCTCTGCCATGACCGCATCAGGGCTTCACTTTCGTAAGGGATACTGGAAACCCAAAGGTCGGAGGAGTCGTGCAGCCCTCCCGCTGTCACCATAGTGTGTACATGGGAGTTGAACTCTAACTTGCCGTTGAATGTGTGCAGAATCGCCAAGACGCCGACACGCAACCCATGCCTTGCAGCCGCCCGCACTTGTATGACTCCTGCCGCGAGGACTGGAAGAGCTTTGGTTAACGCGGGATTATCGCGGAAAATGGGCCAGAGCACGTCCGGCATTGTGAAGGTGATGCCGTGATGGCTCTGGGTGGGAAGGGCCGCCCACCGCTCGCGCCGCCATTGAAGGCTTGCCCGGTGACCGCAACTGGTACAGGCCCTCGACTTGCAGGTGTGATACCGAATGAGTTCCTGATTGTCCGACGAGTACACCTCCGCCCCCAATTCAGCGGTGCGGCACTGAAGTGCGGTGGCAAAGACCTTCCGAACCACACCGCGAGTCCCATCGTGGTCCCATGACGAACGTGTTTCGGTCAAAATTCTTTTTAGTGGATTGCGGTATTTCATTTCAGTGGCAGCTCCTTTTGAGAATTGATTTCAGCGAGCAAATCTTGGCCGACCAGAATGACCGTGCGCTTATGGCGAACGATCCGCACCACAACCGACCCGCAACGCGGTCCTGCGCGGCTGCGTAGTGCTTCGAGCACAATGGCTGGATCGATGCTAATGTCGCCCTTTTGTGGTTGCACGAGGCTGCGGCGAATCACCTTGCTGATTGCCCGTTCTTCGCTGTAGCGGATGAACTCCACCAACTGTTTGGCGTGGGGTGACTTACAAAACTGCATCGCCCGATTGATCTTGAGCGTGCCATTTCCGAGGGCCTCGATCAGGGTCGGGTGAGCGCTTTCAAGGATGGTCTCAACGTTCCAGACATTGCGCGGGCAAGCCCCCGCCATGTCAGCAACCTGTTGCCGTACATCAATGTGTTGAGCTTCTGGTAAATTTGCCAACCCTTTGTACCTGCCCCCTAGGCGCATGTTGTTGAGTGCCGCTTGTTGAAGCGAAGGCTTCAGAGTCAGAGCAAGGCGAATGCGGACGAATGCATTCCATCCGCGTTGGGTTTGATGATGGATGAGTATGAATGCCAGCGAGTCGTCAGCACTTAGCGGGTGTTCGATGCAGTAGATTTCGGGCATCTGTTCAAACACGGCCAGCCGCCAGCGTCCAAAACCGGCCAGAATCGTCCCGTCTGTTGCGATCAAAATCGGATCGTGTATCGAATGCCTCGATGGGCGGGCGGCATCACTAACTTCTTCAACCAGACCGGTCCAAACGATCCTTTCTAGTGCCGGATGCAGACGCAGTGCTTTTAGTGGCCGGACGACGGGACACCCTTCCGCCCGGTTTATCGCGGCGAAAAGTTGAGGCGGGGCAAGGACATTCTGGCTTCGAGAAACGCCTGGTTCCGAAGGAACACGTTGAGTGACTTCCCTGGTGAGCAGATGCATTTGTAGGGCCTTCCCAGATCCCTAATGATTTTGGGCGTGCACAGAAGGAGTCTCAACGTGCAGTTCGGGTAGCGCGAGTGAAAATCGTCAAATGCTCAAGTGATATTGGGCGTCCCCAGGGGCAAAAAGTTTTACGCGCGCGACGCGCGTTGCGCGAGTAAGGGCTTGGGTGGCCGGTCATATGTACCAATCCGCAGGTGGGGCACGATTGGATCGCCCCGCGGCAAGAAATCAGCCGCATTAAACAGCTTTCTTTTCTTTGCAATGCGTTGTAGCATCCCCTGCGATCGCGGACTCGGCCTTTTTGCGGAACATTTCATGGGACATACACGGCTCGGCGAAGTTCCAAAAACACGCAAGTGGAATGAATTAGTTAGGCAGGTTGCTGGACGGGGAATGAGTGGAGGTGCCTTCCCGGCCGCCGCGAGCGTCGGCGCGATTGCGGCCCGGACGCTAGACGCGGCGCAGCGGGGCTTGGACCGGGCTATCGACGATCCCGGTGTGCGATACACCTTCTTTCTTTTGACGCAGGTCGCTCTGGCATCCCGTACCTCGGATTGGGAGGCCGCGCTAGGCGAACACGGAATTCGTCTCTCGGATGACAGCACTATCTTTGATTTCACCGTCGAACTACACGGTGCAATCGACCGCTACATCAGCCGGAATTCGTCCGGTGCAACCGACCTGAGTGAGATTGCCCAGCAATCTGCAGGTGAGGCCCTTACCAGCTTGGCGGGGGTGCGGGCGCTCAACCTGTTTGATGGGAACAAAGAGCAGCTTCAGAAAGCCATTCGAACGCTTTCCACTAAAAAGGGTTTCGGTGAACTAGGCCAGCGCTTTTTTGGAAGATTCGTAGCCCGATTCCTTAACTTTTACCTCAGCAGGATAACCGCATCCGCCCTGGGCAGCCCACGTCTGCCGGACGTGGGAGACGTTGCACTTTTCAATGATGCTCTGAGATCCCACTGCGACCAGAGTGCGCGAATTGTGCGGGACTTCTGCGGGGAGTGGTACTCGAAAACGGAGTATCAGAAAGGAATCAATCTTGAGAACACGTCGGGGTTTTTAGCGATTGCCCTAAAGAAGCTCCGCGGTGAACTTGGCCAGCAGAAGGACACACTTTGATAGCGCCCCGTCTTTTTGTATGCAGCGGGGCGAGGGTTGCCACCGGTACAGTTGCGCTAGGAACGCGGATCGTTGAGCTCGAATCGGTGGGGAACAACGCCAACGTACACATTTGCTTTGAGAATGTCGCCAAGGTTCTTCAGAGCACGATCTCTCCGCGACTCGTGGATTTTCTTGAAATTGCCTCGTATGTGTACAGCGCCGACTGCGCGACAAGTCGGGGAACCGCCTGGTCGGACGATGCAAGTACAGAGCCTTGGGCGCGCGATTTTGCTTTTGTCATCCCGGTACGAGACCTAGCCTTCTGGAAGTCCCCGGAGATTACGCATTGTCTGGCAGAAGTGCTCAGTTTCCTCTCGAATGACAAATACTCCTTCAACTTTGTGCCGTTGGAGCGGGATCGCGCCAACCAAGAATATTTTGCGTTCGGGGACAAGGAAGACTGGCCCTTCTATTCTCCCGAGCGCGTAGTCATGTTCTCCGGAGGTTTGGACTCGTTGGCTGGCGCAGTGGAAACAGCGAGGCGAGGCGAGAAGTTGGTCTTGGTCAGCCATCGTCCTGTATCAACGTTGGCTTCCCGACAGAAAAGACTATTCGGAGAATTCCAGAAAGAATTTCCGCAACAGTTGCTCCACGTTCCAGTCTGGATCAACAAGTCCGGACGGTTGGGACAAGAGTCTACCCAACGAACCCGTTCTTTCCTGTACTCGGCGCTGGGTACGGTTGTCGCCGAGTCAGTTCAGGCGGGCGGGGTACGATTCTTCGAGAACGGCATCGTAAGCCTGAACCTGCCGGTCGCCGACGAAGCGATTCGGGCGCGCGCCTCGCGTACCACCCACCCGATCGCCATGGAGCTATTCACGTCCTTATGTAGTGCGGTCACGGGTCGCAGCTTCACGGTGGATAATCCTTACCTTTTCAAGACGAAGACCGATGTAGTTCAGACCCTCTCGACGACTCGGTCGGCGCACTTGATTCCCCACACCTGTTCGTGTGCGCATTCAATGTTCAAGCCCAAATCACAATGGCATTGTGGAACTTGCAGTCAATGCATCGACCGACGCTTTGCCATCGCCGCCGCCGGTCTCCTGGCGCACGATTCGGATTCAGATTACGTCTCCGATGTCTTCATCGGGCCTCGCAAAGCCGGCTATGAACGGAATATGGCTGCAGACTTCGTTCGACACGGGATCGAACTTTGCCAACGCTCGGAGTCCGAGTTGGCGGCCTTGTTTAACGCCGAGATCAGTCGTGCGATTCGCTACGAACCGAAGCGGAGCGAAGCTGCCGAGAAAATACTGTCAATGCATAAGCGCCACGGGGAAGCAGTTGAGCGCGTTTTGCAGGAACAGCTTGTCGAACATGCGGCAAACATCGTTCGCGGGAGAATTGACGAAAGTTCACTCTTGTCTTTGGTCATTGGAGGGAAACACCTGCTTAGACAAGACGAGATGATCACGGAACCCAAGGAACAGGGATCACCACGCGGCAAGGGCACGGCGACAGGGCTCCTCGACTCGCTCACTTCCAAAATCACCAGGCTGGAGAGTATTACCGATTCCGTATTCGCTAAATTCAGCTATGCACTCCAATCGAAACACAATGTGAAGAAAACCAAGAGAGGGAGGCCGGGAAAGAGAGACACCGTTATCTTTGCCGCGGTTTTGATTGGACACGAGGGGCCGAAATATTGTGCGTTTATTGAAAAGAATGGCGTGAAACCCAAGTGGGCAGATTCGGGCCCTACCAGCTATTCCAAGAGCTACCAAGCCGGCCATCCCTGGCGAAAGAAGGTTCAAGACGAAAAAACGCGCGCGAAGGTGCGCATGAAGAATCACACACGCTCCGAACTGGCAGATGCCATCAATATCCATCTTCCGACTGAGTTTGACGCTGTCAGCCGTCTACTCGCGCAACTCGCACAACGCGAGTAAAAATGCGACCGATCCCAAGCCGCGTAGACACTGGATACCTTGCTGATTTCCACTCGCATAAACTGGAGCTCCTGTTGTACATGAGACTGTTTTTGGCCAACAATCGCCCTGGATCGGGTCATTTGGAGTCCGCGATTTCGGCGCGATTAAGGGGAAATGGTGATGGACGAGCAGAAAAACGCTTTGACCGAGCAAGAAGCAGCGAGGTATGTGGGAGTGAGTCCCGCCGTGTTTCGTCTGTGGCGAGCAGATGGCACAGGGCCGAACTATTTCCGCGCGGGATCAAAGTTGATCCGTTACCTTCGACGCGACGTGGACGGATGGATCGAAGCCCGCCTGAGCAAGCATATCAGCGTCGAAGATCAGGGTTCACATAACCTAGCAGGCTAGGTTATAATGCCTTTGTGAACTGCCTGATCCACAACGTTCCAATGGTTTGCTACTGTCCTGTTTGTCGCGGGTCCGCGAAGTCGAGGCGAAAGGCTGTAAGTTCTCGCGAGAATGGGAAGCTGGGCGGAAGACCAAAGGGCAGCAAGAGCAAACGAGATCAAAAGCCACCAGAAGTGAGGCCCTGAAATGCTGTACAAACGCGGGAAAAGGTATTGGTACAACTTCCGATGGACAATTAAGAACGCGGAAGGAACAAACGCAAGCTTCCGCATCGTGAAGTCTGCAAAGACGGAAAGCAAAAAAGCAGCCAAGGAAGCTGAGGATGAGCATCGGCGGGCGCTGAGGCTTGGGCAGATTCACCCCAATGACCCATGGCCGAAGCCGACGGCGAGCGCACCTCCCGTTCTCCGTTTATTTGCCAAGGAGTTCCTGGAATACGCCAAGACGCACACGAAGCCGGGAACGCATACGTTCTACGAGGGTGGCCTCGGCAGGCTCTTGACGTTCGCTGCCATCGCAGACGCCCCTCTGAACGCGATTACAGGTGATCTGGCAGGCCGTTACGCTCGCCACCGCAAGAGCTTGCGGAAAACTCTGTCGTGACTGTAAACGGCGATTTACGCACGCTTCGGCGAATTCTACATCTTGCGGTTGAATGGGGCAGGTTGGAGCACGCGCCAGCTGTTCACGAATTGCCACAACCCAAGGGCCGGACACGGGTTCTGAGCTTTAAGGAAGAAGCGTTGTATTTGGCGAAGGCCTCAGGAAATCTCCGGGATGCAACAATTCTCGCGGTAGACACCGGGATGCGCCCGAACAGTGAACTGTTCACGCTAACCTGGGCCGATGTAGACCTCTCCGTGCGCCCCGAGTCCCCGAATGGTGCTGTCCACGTGCGCCAGGGCAAGACGGTGAGCGCTCAGCGCTGTCTGCCCTTGACTCCGCGTGCGGCGGAAGTTCTACTGCGCCGCAAGAATGGGGCAGAGGCTAGGGGGAAGCCATCCGTATTCGTATTTCAGGGCGCTGGCAACGCGGGGCACATCGGGTCTCTTCAGCATCCCCATGCCAAGGCGATTGAAGATGCCAAACTGGACTCTTTTGAGTTCTACTGCTGGCGTCACACGTTCGGCACCCGGGCCGCACAGTCCGGCATGGATCGCTTCACGCTTGCCCGGCTTATGGGCCACAGTTCGCCGGCAGTGGCCGCCCGCTACTACGTCCACGTCACAGAAACACACGTCGCCGCTGGGTTCGGCAAGTTTGTGGAATACCAGACGCGCAACGTTGCGGAAGGAATTGCAGCTGCATTTCCAGACACAAGCGCAGCCGTTCAGTAGGGGCGCTTTTTCATTCCCGTGGTACACAAGGCGGTATACACTCTAGTCGAAACATGCTGCAAGGGACTGATAACATTGGCTACGTCATAAGATTCTCAATCTTCAAACACGGGTTCGATTCCCGTTAGCGCTACCAAACTCTTTACGGATTGTCCCCGAACAATGACGCCAACCCTGCCGGTTCGGGAGCGACGCGCGCAGCAAACAATGAAGAGGGCTTTGCTCATCCTGCTCCTCTTGTTGGCGGCGGCGGAGTTTTTCATCCGCGGCCCGCTTCGCTACTTTCGTTCCGGTTTTGGATGGAGCGATATCACTCAGGTCTACGTGCCATCGCGGGCCTGGATCGAGGGCGCGAATCCCTACAGTGTGGACAACTTTATTGCCCTCCATCGCGAAGCGACCAACCAGGTCGTCGACCGGACTGGCTTCCGGAGCCATTCTCCTCACCCCTTGACCACGTTGGTCGTCTTTTCACCCGTTGCCAGTTTGCCTTGGCCCCTAGCGCACAAGCTGTGGGCGATCTTCACCGGCACGATCATTCTTCCAGCCATTTTTTGTCTGGGTTCATTCCTCGGCCCTCGTGCGTTCGACCGCAAATTGGGCTTTGCCGCACTCACGTTGGCTCTCGCTCCTCTGCACACTGGAATTGCCGCAGGAAATGTAAGCGTACCCGCAATCGCTCTTTGTGCAATCGCGTTCTGGGCAGTCGCCCGCAAAGAACATAATCTCGCGGGCGTTCTCATTGCGATCGCCGCCTGCCTCAAGCCTCAGATCGGAGGCCTTTTTGTCCTCTACTATCTAGCACGAAGACAATGGAGAGTCGCTCTGGTTGCCATCGGCGTCAGCCTTGCAGTGTTCCTGGTTGGAATCGGCCGGCTGGAATGGTCGGGATCGCCATGGTGGAACGATTTCCTGGCCAATGCTCAGGCTGCCAAACAGGACCGGCTCATGGATTTTGCCGATCCCGGCCCTCTCCGCTACACCATGATCAACCTGCAGGTGCTGCTTTACACGCTGCTCCCGAATCCCGTCATTGCGAGTGCCGGTGCCCTGCTCATTGGGGTCGCGCTTTGGGGAGGATGGGCCCGTTTTGGCTTGCGATCACCGGCGTTCGCTTCGGATTTGTTGATGGCAAGTGCATTTCTCATAATCGGCCTGCTACCCATCTATCACCGGAATTATGACGCCACGCTTCTAATTTTCCCGCTGTGCTGGGCACTCTCGCCCGAGGCGGCACGATATGGGCGCGCTCGATGGCTCGCCTTGCTCGTCATGGTGCCCTTTCTGCTTCCCGGCCCCACCCTGCTGCAGTCGCTCACCCGGCGCGGATTCCTCTATCCTTCCATCACCAGCGGGTGGTGGTGGGACGCCTTTCTGATGCCTCATCAGACGTGGCTGCTATGCATCTTGTGCGTTCTACTGCTCAGGGCGCTTGCGACCAGACCGGATCCCGCTGTTCGCGCGATTTAGACACATTGTCCTCGCGGCTAAAGACGCGCTCGCAAACACCCGGATCGAAGCACAGTTTTCTGACCAGCTCCTTGTGAAGTGCTGTGCCGCCAAGTCGAATCCTGCTATCATTTCGATACTTCGCGCGGGGAAAACCCGCGCACCTCAGTCGAGAGAGTGGAATCGTGGCATTACCCTTCCGAGCAAGCCAGAGTTTTCCGCCGATCGTCATGCCGGCCAAAGAACCGGAATCCATCGAACTCTCGGTGGTGATGCCGTGTTTGAACGAAGCCGAGACTTTGGAGGTCTGCATCCGCAAAGCGCAACGCGCGATGCGCGAGGCAAATGTCTCCGGAGAGGTCATCGTCGCCGACAACGGCAGCAGCGATGGCTCAATCGAGATCGCCGAGCGCCTGGGCGCGCGCGTGGTGCATGTGACGGCCCGTGGCTACGGCAACGCCCTCATGGGCGGCATCGCCGCCGCGGCGGGCAAGTACGTCGTCATGGGCGACGCAGACGACAGCTACGACTTCGGCCACATCATCCGCTTTCTCGAACCGCTGCGCCACGGCGCAGACCTGGTGATGGGCAACCGCTTCCGCGGCGGCATCCAGAAAGCCGCCATGCCCCCGCTGCACCGCTATTTCGGCAACCCGGCGTTGACCCGGCTGGGACGCTTGTTATTTCACAGCCCGGTCGGCGATTTCTACTGCGGTCTCCGCGGCTTTCGCAAGACTGCCTACGAGACCATGGCGCTGCGCACCACAGGCATGGAGTTCGCCACCGAAATGATCGTCAAGGCTACCCTGCTCAAGCTGCAGATTGCCGAAGTCCCGACCACGCTTTCTCCCGACGGACGCAGCCGCCCGCCCCACCTTCGCACCTGGCGGGACGGATGGCGCACCCTGCGCTTTTTCCTGCTCTACAGTCCGCGCTGGCTTTTCCTTTACCCCGGCCTCGCGCTCATGATGGCCGGCGGTCTGCTCGGACTGTGGCTGCTGCCCGCCCTGAGGGCCCTGGGTGGCGTCGCTTTCGACGTACATACTCTCGTCTACGCGGCGGCCTTCGTGCTGCTCGGCTTTCAGGCCATCGCCTTCGCCGTGTTCACCAAGTTCTTCGCCATCTCCGAGGGCCTTCTGCCCCCGGACCCATCCCTCGACAAGCTTTTCCGCTACATCACGCTCGAAGTCGGACTCGCGGTTGGCACTCTGTTGACGATTGCAGGGCTGGCGACCTCCCTTTACGCAGTGAGCGCGTGGGGGCACCAGCATTTTGGCGCGCTCGACTACTCCCACACCATGCGTCTGGTCATTCCGGGCGCTTTGTTCCTGACCTTAGGGGCGCAAACCATTTTCGCCAGTTTCTTCATGAGCGTTTTAGGGCTGCGGCGGCGATGAAGGCCGAGGCGGAATCGCTGAGTGTAGCCCAACGTGGGCAGCATCCCTGGCGCGAGGTCCTGCACCGCGCCCGCGACCCCCGCTTTGTGGCGGACAGTGCATTGCGTCTGGCCGCGCAGGGTTGGGACCTGATTTCCCCTTCCGAATTTTCTGCCATGTACCGTCAGGTCCGCGCCCACACCATGTGCAGCAACGCACGCCTGCGGGGTTTGTACCGCGCCCTGCATTACGTTGTCGGGCGCGATATTCCAGGCGACGTGGTCGAGTGCGGGACGGCGCGAGGCGGCAGCTCCGCGTTGATGGCCTTGACCCTGCGCCGCCTTGGTTCGCGCCGCACACTCTGGCTGTTCGATACCTTTGAAGGTCTCCCCGCTCCCTCCTCCAAAGACCCTGATTTCGAGCTGGCCGCATTGTTCACCGGCACCTGCCTCGGTACGTTGAACGAAGTCCGCGGATTGTTCCACCGGCTCAACGTCGCCGACGATGTCCACTTTGTCAAAGGATTGTTTCAGGAAACGCTTCCCCTCGCCCCCGTGTCTCAGATCGCCCTTCTCCACATTGACGGTGACTGGTATGAGAGCGTGCGGGCCTGCCTCGACTCTTTGTACGACCGAGTCGTCCCCAACGGCGTGATCCAACTCGACGACTATGGATACTGGCAGGGCGCGCGCAAAGCGGTTGACGAGTTCTTCGAAGAGCGGGGAATCGCAACGCCTCTGCAGCGGTTGGACTACTCCGGGCGGTTTTTCATCAAACCGGCGGCTGTCAGTTCCGTATCAAGTTCGCAATAAAATGCAGCCTTGCTCCAAACACCCAGTCCACGGGACCAGGGTAGAGGCCGAGTTTGGTCACCAAACGTTCGGGCCGCAGTCCGGCTTCCCGCCACCCAGCCTGCCATTCCCGCTCGCTCCAGTAGTTGTAAGGCAGGGCCACGCCAAACCTCGCGTTGCCGACCCAATCCATAAATCGCAATCTTGCATTCGCCGCCAGTCCTTCGCGGAAGTGGTCTTTGATCAGCACCTGCCGGCTGGCCACGCGTCGCGCTTCCCGCAGCAGCACCGTCGGCTCCACGGTGTGGTGCAGCACATCCGAGAACAGGACCACATCAAACGACTCGCTGGAAAACGGGAGCGTCGCACCGTCAAACATTACGACCGGAATGTGGGTCTTCTCGCGCGGCAGCACGTCCACCCCTTGAATGCGGATGTCGGGTCTTTTCTGTTGCAGGACCGAGGAGATCAGTCCATCGCCGCATCCCACATCCAATACGCGGACACCTTGGGGAAGCAGTTCGGCAAACCACCCGGCCAGGACCGCGACCCGGCGGCCCGATACCAGCTTGCTGTGGAGCGCCCCCACCGCGCTCGCGCTCATTGCGCCAGACTCCGTCTTGGGTATCGAATGAATTGCGTACGTCCTCAATCGCGGGTGCGCTTGATCTTTTGAACTCGATTCATTGAGCAGTTTATATCAGACCGCGCGCGGACATAATTTCCACAGCATCCATCCATGCTCAGAAAATATTCGCCGTGATTTTCGCAGGTATCATCAAGAATTCCGGAAATCCGGTTCGCAATATAATTTTCAGTTTGGGCCGGGAGCGATTCGGTCGCTTCGATTCGCAAGAACCGATTCTTGTGCCCGGTTTCTAGTTAATCGTGTGGGAGGGTGATGTCGCACCTTAGCGGGCTTTTCCTGATCGTTGCCATTGTCCTGGCGTTGGTCGCGCCTCGCCTCGGCAACTCCTGGTTCACCTCAGTCGAGACGCGCGTGGCGCGCTTTGCGGCGAGAAAAAAAACTGTCGTTATTCTCATCGCTCTCACCGCGATCCTGGGGCGACTTGCCCTCTTGTGGATCTTCCCGGTCCCCGTCCCGGCCATACATGACGAGTCGAGTTACCTGCTTGCCGCGGACACCTTTGCCCACGGACGGCTAACCAACCCTCCTCACCCAATGTCGTTCTTCCTCGATACCTTCCACGTTCAACAGCATCCCACTTACACCTCAATCTTCCCGCCCGCGCAAGGCGCGGCGCTTGCACTGGGGCAAGTCCTCGGTCACCCGTGGATTGGCGTGTTGCTGAGCATGGCGTTGATGTGCGCGGCGATGACCTGGATGCTGCAGGGATGGTTTCCGCCTCAATGGGCATTGCTTGGCGGCGTCCTCGTGCTCGTGCGCTTTGCCCTATTTAGCTACTGGGTGAACAGCTATTGGGGTGGTGCGCTGGCCGGCGCTGGCGCCGCGATGGTTCTGGGTGCCTTCCCTCGCATCCTCCACCACCAGCGCTCCCGCGACGTCCTCGCGCTGGCCGTGGGTGCCGGCCTGCTGGCCAACACTCGTCCTGTCGAAGGATTGGTTTTCTGCATTCCCGTGATGGGCGCGCTCGTTGTCTGGTTGTTCTCCCGGCGTGCACCCGCCTTTCGGCTCACCGGACCACGACTCCTGTTGCCATTCCTGCTGGTGATGTTGTCAGTGCTGGCCTTTATGGGTTTCTACAACTTGCGCGTGACTGGCAACGCTCTCCGTTTTCCACACGCGCTCTACATGAAGGAACAGTGCAACTGCACGGTATTCGCATGGCAGAAATTCCCCCCGCCGCTCCACTATGCGAATTCTCAATTCGACCATTTCTACAATGCTCGCATCCGCGGGAGATACGTCCCTTCATGGAGCGGCTGGAAACATCGGTCATGGGGAGCGCTCAGGGCATGGTGGCTTACTTTCCTCGGCAGCACACTGTCCATTCCCTTCCTCACCTTGCCGTGGCTGCTGAGGGACCGAAAAATGCGCCTGATTTTAGCGCAGTTCTGTCTCTGTGCCACTGGCTTGCTGCTCATCGTCTGGTTTGAGCCCCACTACGCCGCCCCGTTGGGGGCGACGCTGCTCATTTTGCTGGTGCAGGCGTTCCGGCACCTTCGCCAGTGGAAGTGCGGTGGACGGCCAACAGGGATCGCGTTATCGCGCGTCATCGTGCTCATCGTTCTCGCCAACGTGCCGCTGTACCTGGCCCAAACCATCCGAAAACCTCCACCGGAAGATGATTGGACCGCGGCACGCACTCGAATTATTCAAGAACTGGCCGCTATGCCCGACGCCCATCTGGTCATCGTGCGCTATCAGGACGATCACATTCCCGATAACGAGTGGGTGTACAACGCCGCTGACATTGATCATTCCAAGGTCGTCTGGGCACGCGAGATTCCCGGCCACGACCTTCAACCGTTGCTCGACTATTTCCGGGGAAGGAAGGTTTGGCTGTTGGAGGCGGACGCCGATGATCCAGAAGTGCGTCCCTACTCCCCCGCCGAGAATTAGCCCGCCGCACTCGCTGCATTCCCCGCCAAAGCATCGCCCCCCGGGACATGCCCGCAGATTCCCCCGCCCTAGTCAGACTGTCCCTTTTCCTTTCCGGACGCGCGATTCGGCGGGAACCAGCCTGTCCATCTATGCACCTCTAAGTGCGACCAACGAGACCTTCCTGGTGCCGCTCCCGTCGTCTACCGTGACTGCTACTGGCCGGTCAGCAATTGGATTTTGAGGGACCCCACGATGCGCATATCGGCAAATTACAGCCAAAGATTACTCGCCTTCCCGCTTCTGTTTGCCTCCATCTCCATCCTTACCGGATGCAACGTCCTCGGCAATGGGACGACTTCCAATCCCGCCCCCAAGCTGACCGTCTCCGTGAAACCAGCCGCCGCGCAAGTGCGCGCCGGCGATACGCAGCAGTTCACCGCCACCGTG